>ENA-OZGV01000721-OZGV01000721.1-human-gut-metagenome-genome-assembly--contig:-NODE-721-length-16851-cov-7.626697_pt1 | contig 16851 bp, 15 predicted proteins | sample MGYA00245120_ERZ653665 | MGnify/ENA primary metagenome ERZ653665 (study PRJEB26926, sample SAMN06165250) | human gut metagenome | biome: ENVO:00009003; feature: ENVO:2100002; material: ENVO:00002003... | reverse complement strand
ATCTACACGCGTAAGATCGTCGGCAGCGTCAGATGTGTATAAGAGACAGCAGTTGAACGGCTTGCGCAGATAGAAGCTCCGCAGATGAAAATACGCATATTTCAGATCGATCACGACAAGGACAGTAACAAGCTTGCTTTTATGAATTATGATTACGCACAGGCACACGGCGGCGTGGATTCGTCCATATACCGTCAGATCTACGACGGTACGGTAAACTGCAAAAGCCTTGAAAGCGTTTTTGCCCTCTGCAATTCGGACAAAACACCTCCCGGATATTACGGCGAGTCGATGTCCGTTTCTAATGTTATAGAGGTCTGTGAGGGCAAAAATAAAGGTCTTTACTTCTGCGACAGCGTTGGATTTAAGCCTATTGACTTTGATATTACTCGGACAGACCATAATGATATGATGAAAATTCTTGTAGTGGAGAACGGCAAAACACCGTATAAAGCGGAAATTCGGCACGATATCCATGCTATGCAGTCTGTGGTCGGAGGGTGTATCGAGCCCATATATTTTGAGCCGAAGCAGGACGCTCTTGTCTGTGCAACGATGAATTTCTGCTTAACGGTTCACAGCCTAATCGTGTTGTGGGAAATGTTCTTGTACATGGAACTTTCTTTGTTTCAGGCAATTATATGAACGAATACGGCGAATGGGACAGCTGTTCGCTTACCGATGAGCAGATCGAAAAGTATTCCAAGACGTTTAAGAACCCTATTATTGCATTGGGGAAAATGGAGATGGCGGATATTGAGGCTCTTTGCGAGGTCTTTGAGGAAACGGAAGAACCTGAAATTACGATGTCATAAACGAAAGGATCAGGTGATGCAAATGAAAATTACAGCAACAATCAACAGATTTGTTGACAAACAGGATTCATCGGTAAAAGCGTATGCCAGTGTTACAATGGACGGAATGTTTGCAGTTCACGGACTGAGAGTAATGGAAACCGAGAAAGGCAGATTTGTAAATATGCCGTCAACTTCATATACCGACCGTGACGGCAACAAGCAGTATTCGGACATTTTTCACGCTATAACAAAAGCAGCGAGAAATGCACTTAATCAGGCTGTTCTGAATGCTTACGATGTCAAACTTCAGCAGATACAGGCAACAGAGATTGAGGTTGAAAATACTCCCGACGAGGAAATGTCCGACGAGCCTGCGGACGAACCTGAACCTGAGATAGCAATGTGAAATATCTCACAAAAGAATACTGTATACTTTGTTGCTTTGGTAGAATTTCTTTGAAAAGACTGGATTATGATGTATCTCTGTGATATAGTGAAAGAAACAAATTTATCGGGGTGATACTATGAAAAAAGCGATAACGATCTTAGCTATATGCAGTCTTCTGCTCACGGCTTGCGGACAGATAGACGATACAGAATCCCAATCGGAAACTACTACTGCAATTGCTTCCGAAAGCACGGCTGGCGAAGATACTGCGGAAACTTCATCGGCAAAAGAAGAAAAGGATACAAGCGAAGCCACAACTACTACGAAAAAGAGTTCGCAGACGGTATCCTCATCTTCAAAGCCGACGGGTATTACTGTAACTACTACAAAGAAATCAGGTTCGTCAGGTGCTTCGGGAAACTCAATTCAGGGACAAAACAATTCCGTGCAGAATAATAACGGTCAGGAAAATAACGTACAGCCTGCGCAGAATAGTCAGCAGACCTATAATTCGCCGTCCGATAACAATCAGAGCAATAACGGTGCGCAGCAGAATAACCAATCGTCTGACAATAAGCCTCAGAATAACAACCCTTCTCCTCCGGTTACAACGGCAAAACCTGCGGTGACAAATCCGCCGACTACTACACCAAAACCGCAGACTGAACCGCCGGAAGATATAATTGAAGATACAACAAGCCTGCAAAGCGTTTTGAATTATGTAAATTCGCTCGGAAGAACAACCGATGAATATTACAATATAGGTGCAGGATTGGGGCACAACGGCTCTGATTATGGAAAAGCCGAAGCTGTTTACAATTGGATCAGAGGGAACGTCAGCGGAAATTGTCAAGTATTCTCAGTAGCAACAATGTACGCTTGTAAAGGTGTGGGACTTGAATGTCGGTATGCGTTTTTCTCACCGGATGCCTGGTACGGTCATATGGCAAACTTAGTATGTGTGGAAGGAACATGGTATGTGTTCGATACACAGGGCGGCAGATTTTTAAAATCAGATAAATACGGTGAAATAACCCGAATATTTGATGAAAATGATAATACAATTGAAATTTCGATAAGCGAATCGGCTTATTGATAATATGTAACAAATATGCAAGTGAGAGAGCCGAAGAAATTTCGGCTCTTTTTCTTTGCGTGAAATCAAAGGAGAAATGTACTTTATGTTTAAAACAAAATCAAAAATATTGAGAAAGCTTGGCGCAGGGTTAATGGCAGGACTCTGCGCTTTTTCTATGCTCGGTTCATCTGTGAGCGGAGTTATTACAGCAAATGCAGCAGGCAACTCGACTCAAAACTCTGCGTTTCCGTCGGCAGATATGGTGATCGCAAAGGCGGCAACGCTTCTCGGTTCTCCGTATACTTTCGGAAATAAGGGATATTGGTACGCATACAATCAGGGACAGTATACTCCTCTGTCGGTGCAGACGATAAATAATCTCGGCATCGACTGTTCGGGACTTGTGTACTATACGCTGACGCAGCTTGGATACAAAACATCGGGATTTTCATGGAATAATCCTGTTCCCGTTGATACCGATCACTGGCTGACAGTCAGCGATAACTGCACAATCACTTATGACGGTGTGACTTCAAAAGTCGATGTTGAAAAGCAGAATATTAAGACCACGGACCGTCCGTATTGGGAGTGTGCCGACGGTTCAAATATTACTCCCGGTTCTGTAGTGGTGGCTCAGAATCCATATGGCGAAGATCATGCGTGGATTTACATGGGTGAATTTGATTCAAAAAACGATGTTGTTTCATATCTGAAATCTATCGGTGTATCCGAAAGCCTCATAAATTCCAAAACAGTCGGCGACGGAAAAGGCGCAGGCGGCAGGCATTGGAGAATAGAGTCCAACGGTTCGGAGGGTGTTGTGATCAACAACAAGACCGACGGTAAAACTGCAACTGCTATGAATATGTCGGCGTTCAGGATCACAAAGACCGACGTGACTTTTGAGATAGATAAGTATAATACAAATGGTGATCTTGTGGGAAAATCAAGCGTTGATAATTCTACAGCGGTATATGGAATCTATCATGATAAGTCCTGCAAAAACAAGGTTGCCGAAATCAAAATCGGCAGCAATGGAAAAGGCTCTGTAAAGCTGCCAAACAAGACTTATTACGCAAAGGAAATCAAGGCTCCTACGGGTTACGCACTGGACAAAACCGTGTACAAAATCAAGGCGGGCGTGAACAAGGTTAAGGAGGATTTCCAGACGGGAAAAATCAAAATCAATAAGTCAGCAGAGGATGGCATAATCAGCGGCAGAAAGTTTAAAATCACCTATTCATACAATGGAAAATCTCTTTCTGAAACTGCAAAAACAAATGCAAAAGGCATTGCGACCTTTGACGATCTGAAAGTTTATGATATGTCCACAGGCAAGGCTATCACTTACACTGTTTCCGAAATCAACGTAGATACGAGATATGAAGCTCCCAAGGCGAAGAATGTCAAGCTTACCGACGGCGACGTTGACCTGACCATAAATGTGAAATTCAACAACGAACTTAAAACAGGTTCTATTAAGATCAACAAGCAGTCTGAGGATAATCATAACGGCGGCAGAGAATTTACTGTCACAGGTAACGGCAAGACTTACAGCATAAAAACAGGTTCTGACGGTGTTGCAATTCTTTCCGATATCCCCGTATACGACAGTAACAATCAGAAAATTGTTTACACGATTTCTGAAAAAAACGTACCAGTGAAATATGTTATTCCTGCCGAGCAGACAGTGACTTTAACGGCTGATGAAACTACCTCTGTAACGTTTGAAAATGTGCTTAAAAAATTCACTTTGGAAGTTACAAAAAAGGATTCTGAAAATGGCTCTGCACAGGGGAATGCAAGCCTTGCGGGAGCGGTTTACGGCGTGTTTAAAGACAGTGTTTTGATAGACGAATACACCACAGATGAAAACGGATATTTCAAGACAAAAGAGTATGTCTGCGGAAACTACACGGTTCAGGAAATTTCACCAAGCGAGGGCTATCTGCTTGACAAAACTGTGTACTCGGTTGGTGCAGAAGCTGAGAATTATTCCATTGAGCATAACCCCATTTCTATGACAGTGACCGAGGACGTGATCAAGGGGAATATTGCTATCATCAAGCATTCCGATGACGGCTCAACGCAGATCGAAACTCCCGAAGTCGGTGCAGAGTTTGAGGTTTATCTCAAGTCATCAGGCTCTTATGAAGCTGCAAAAGACAGCGAAAAAGACTATCTCGTATGCGATGAAAACGGCTATGCTGCGACAAAAAAGCTCCCCTACGGAATCTATGTCGTTCATCAGACCAAGGGCTGGGAAAGCACCGAATATATGGAGGATTTTGAGGTTGTAATCAGCGAAAACGAAAAAGAATATTTCTATTTGCTCAATGACGCAGTGAAAAAATCCTTTGTTAAAATCGTGAAAAAGGACGCTGAAACAGGCAATGTAATTCCCGTTTCGGGCATCGGCTTCAAGGTTTGGGACTGTGCAAATTCCGAATATATTTCTCAAAAAATTTACTATCCGTCAGAAATGATTCTCGACACATTTTACACCGATGAAAGCGGCTCGCTGATGCTGCCGCAGGAGCTTGCTTACGGCGATTACGAGCTTCACGAAGTGCAGTCGGCGGAGGGTTATGTGCTTGATAAAAATCCTGTTCCATTTACAATTGACGGTTCAGTGGAAACCGTAGTTGTGGAGAAAACAAATACCGCACAGAAGGGCAGAATTTCTGTTCAGAAAACAGGTGATATTTTTACAACGGTCGCTACAGCATCATCTGCTTACACGGACGAAAACTGCGAAACTATTGTAAATCCGACAACTTACACTCCCGTTTTTGCAAGCGGAAATCTGTCCGGTGCAGTATTTCAGATTATCGCAGTAGAAGATATTGTGACGCTTGACGGCACGATTAGAGCAAATGCCGGCGATGTTGTAGCTGAGATCACGACCGATGAAAACGGATATGCAGAAACAGACCTTTTGTATCTTGGCAAGTATGAAGTCAGAGAAATTACTGCCCCTGACGGCTATGCTCTTAACGCAGAATCTCAGTTTGTTGAACTGACCTATGCAGGACAGGAAATTGCTGTTCGTGATACCGTAAATACGTCATTTGTCAACGATTATCAGGGTGTAGAAATTTCACTTTCTAAGGTCATGGAAAAGGACGAGTTATTTAACATCGGTAACTCCGATGAATATACCCGAGTTCGTTTCGGACTGTTCGCAGCCGAGAATATTACCGCCGCTGACGGCTCGGTAATTCCTGCCGACGGTCTGATTGCGGAGGTTTCGCTGAACGAGGATATGACGGCTGTAATTGCAGAAAAAATTCCGTTCGGCAAGTATTATGTTCAGGAAATTGCAACCGATGAGCATTATGTTTTGAACGGTAAAAAGTACCTTGTAAACTTCGAGTATATGGGACAGGAAGTAACTACTGTTTCAATCGACTGCGGGCAGTTCGTAAATGAACTGAAACGTGGTAAAATCGAGGGAATCAAGGTAAATGAGAGCAACGAACCTCTTGAAAATGCTCTGTTCGGACTGTTTGCTGTTGATACCGCTGAGTTTACTGCCGACAACGCATATATGACCGCTGTTTCCGATGAAAACGGACACTTTGAATTTGACAAGATCCCATATGGTGAGTATATCGTCAGGGAAATCGAAGCTCCCACAGGCTACATTTTAAGCGATGAAAGCTACCCCGTGACTATTTCTGAGGACGGAGAAATTATCGAAATTACAGCAGTAAATAAGCCTATAACCATTGAAATTTCAAAACAGGATATTTACGGAAATGAACTGGTTGGTGCAAAAATGCAGCTTGATAATTCTGATGGCAAAGTCGTTGAAAAATGGACTTCTGATGGTACAAATCATGTTGTTACCGAGCTTCCTGCCGGAGATTACACGCTTAAGGAAATCGCCGCTCCTGACGGTTATGTTATCGCAACTGACATCAGATTTACAGTTGATGTTTATGGCAAGATTACTGTAGAAAATGTGGACGCAACTGCTGTTTCTGAGAACGGCAATCCTCTCATCGTAATGGTAGACGATACCACAAAGGTGAAAATCAGCAAGCGTGATATCACTACGGACAAGGAGCTTGCAGGCGCAACGCTTCAGATTATTGACGAGGACGGAAATGTTGCCACGGAGTGGGTATCAACAGACGAGGCTCACTTTATCGAGGGCAAGCTGATCGCAGGCAAGGAATACACGCTCCGTGAAACGATTGCTCCAGACGGTTATGAGATTGCAAGCGAGATAAAGTTTACTGTGAATACTGACGGAAGTGTAACCGAGGTCGTTATGTACGATGAGCATACGCCTGAGCTTGAAATTCCTCCTACAGTCACAATAGATACTCCTAATACAGGTGTATCCGCAGACAATAGTGCTGAGTTTTATCTCGTAGCCGCAGCGGTTGTTGTGGCTTTCGGTATGGTCATATGCAAGAGAAACGATAAGGAAAAGAGAAAGGATGATGTGAAATGAGATCTAAAAAGAAATTGATCGCAGCAACAAGTTCGGTGTGCTTTGCTGCGATGATGTCGCTAACTGCTTACGCATCGGGAGATGTTGCGGGAGCGGTTACAAGCACTTGGACCACTGCAAGATCGCAGGTGGTGTCGGTTGTAAACAACGTTGTATTCCCCGTGATCGACGTAATATTGGCGGTTTTGCTGTTTGTTAAGATAACGCTGGCATACTTGGATTACCGCAAACATGGTCAGTTGGAGTGGACGCCGATCGCTATAATTTTCGGCTGTCTGATCTTTTCTCTGACCTGTCCGCTGTACATCTGGAGTATTATTTGATAAGGAGTAGGAACGGATATGAAAACAAAAGTAATAACCGCATTTTTAGCAGTGTTTATGCTGGCAATGACCGCCTGCGGAACGATCAGTCCGCCAATACAGACGGTGGAAACTACAACAATTCCGATAACAGCCGAGTCATTGGATTCGGCTGTCTCTTCGGAGGTCGAAAGTACCGTCAACAATGAACAGGTAAAGTCCGATACCTTTATCGCTGAGTTTTTTGACTCAAATATCAGCTTTGAAGATACAAGCGAATTGGTTACTGAGTCGATGAAAGGCTGTGCCTTTGAGAACGAAACCGATAATTTCAATGGAGTGAATAAGGTTACTTTGAAAGGCAAAAACGGCGGAGGAATAGTTAATGTTCTATGCATTGATTTAAGTCAGAGTGATCTTGATCACGACATGGAATATATCCTTGAAAACTTCGGGGATTACTATTTCGGACAGACCTCCGCACAGATGAGCGGTATCACTGAGGATGATTTTGTGTCAAATTATCGTATGACAACAAATGTATATTCAAAAGGAAAATATCAGCAGTACGGCTCTGTTCAGAAGTCTGACGGTATGGTGACGCAGTTTGGGTACACGGAAACCTATGCTGTGCTTAGTGAAAACAAGCTGACAGTAGTATCAGGAGCATATCTCGGTACGGATATGATGGAAAGACAGAGCTTTTCGCAGCTTATGGGTAAGCTTGCGGAAAATGTCAAGTATTAAAGGCTGGTGTAGTTATGCCATATATCCCATTTACAGACGAACAAAAAGTAATGGCAAACTCCGTAGATTTAGCGGAGTTTTTGCGTATGCGGGGCGAAAAATTAGAACGTGTCGGCAGAGAGCATAAACTCATTTACTACGACGGTTCGGGCAAGCATGATAGCATCACAATGTCGGGTTCAAGGTGGTTTGACCACAAAAATCAGGTTGGCGGCGGAGCAATAAAATTTATGCAGGAATTCTATGATATGGATTTTCAGACGGCGGTGCAGGAATTGTTAGGACAGACGATAACTTTCCTCTCTCACGCTCCTCCAAAAGCTGTTGTGCATGAAGAAAAAACGAAAGAATTCAAGCTTCCCAAATCCAATGAAAATATGCACAGAGTGTTTGCCTACCTCATAAAACAGCGGTTCATTAAACCCGAAATTATCAGCTATTTTGCAAAGCAGCATACGCTTTATGAGGACAAACAGCACCACAATGCAGTGTTTGTAGGGCTTGATGAAAACGGAGTTCCAAGACAGGCAAGCAAGCGTTCAACCAATTCTTTCGGGAAAACTTTTCGCATTACCTGCGAGGGTTCAGACACTCGTTACAGCTTTGCACATTTCGGAGAAAATGAACGACTTTATGTCTTTGAAGCTCCCATTGATATGATGAGTTTTCTTACACTGTACCCGAAAGATTGGCAGAAAAACAGCTACATTGCCATGAACGGTGTGTATGAAAATGCCGTTTTAACAGCGTTAAAGAATCACTCAAACCTCCATGAAATTGTGCTTTGCGTGGACAACGATGAGGGCGGGATCGAGGCTGTTGACCGTCTAAGGGATATCCTAAACGGGAACGGATATTCAAACGTAAAACGCCTTGCACCGCCGTACAAAGACTGGAACGAGGTGCTAAAAGCCAAGAATGGTGCTCCTGCTCTGCCTGCTGTTCCTCATAAGCGAAAGGAAGAATATCTGAAAGAAGTGAATGAACTTGGGTATCTCAAATGCCGACCCGACAAGCTGACCTCGCAGATCTATGCAACGTTAAAAAACAGACAATACAAATATCTGGCTGAGTATGCTTTGGCAGGCTCTGCATTTTTTATGCCCAAAACCGAACAAATAAACAGCGAATATCAAGCGTTTGAAAGGCTTCAAGGCAAGCTTGGGAGTAGTTACAAGCCTTACACCGACAAGGGCAAAAAGGCGCAAAAACAAAGGAATTTGCAGGATTGTGTGCATGAGGTTTTGCGTGATCTTAAACAGACAGCCCGTACCCGTGAACAGTCAGTACAGACTGCCAAATTGCTGTATCGGCTTGCGGATAGTGCTGTCAGATTGTCGGTTGAGGAAGCTTTAAGTGTACCGATTCAGGAGCAGTGCGAGGATATAGATATTATTTCTGAACCCGAACCGTGTATGGAGTTCGGGTAATGCGATACCCTCCGCCTCACAGCGCAATACCTTGAAGATAACAAACTAACTATCTTATTAAATACAAAAGATAGAATATTTTATAGATTGGAAGTGGTGAATTGAATGAAAAACAAATGATTTTCATAGGAGCACTTGTTGTAGCTTTTATCGCCTTTTTAGTGGTTGTAAATCTGCTTGACAACAAGTCGCTTAACGGAATAAAGGCAAAAAAGGTCGGTGACGGTCAGCATGGAACTGCGAGGTGGGCGACTAAATCGGAGATAAAGCAGACTTTTATCCCTTTGCCATTTGAGCCTGAGAAATGGCGTAAAGGCGTGGCTCTTCCGACTGTTCAAGGAACGTTGGTTGGGTGCAGAGGTTCGGGCAAAAAGACTGTTGCGCTTGTAGACACGGGCGATGTTCATACTCTTATGGTAGGCGCCGCAGGCGTGGGAAAAACAGCCTACTTCTTGTATCCAAATATAGAGCTTGCCTGTGCTTCGGGAATGTCGTTTGTCAGTACAGACACAAAGGGAGATGTGGCGAGAAATTACGGAACTATCGCCAAAAAGTATTACGGCTACAATGTTTCTGTGCTTGATTTAAGAAATCCGACAAGGAGTGATGAGAACAACATTTTGCACCTTGTGAATAAATATATGGATCTGTATTTGCAGGACAAAACCAATCTTTCTGCGAAAGCAAAAGCGGAAAAGTATGCAAAGATAACAGCAAAGACAATTATCAATATCGGCGGAGGTGACAGTGCAAGCTACGGTCAGAATGCGTTCTTTTACGATGCAGCAGAGGGCTTGCTTGCCTCGGTTATCCTGCTTTTGGCGGAGTTTGGCGACAAAAACGAAAGGCATATTGTTTCAGTTTTTAAGCTGATTCAAGACCTTTTGGCAAAGTATCAGCCTGCGCCGAAAGCAAAGCCTAAGATGTATTTTACAAAGCTTATGGACAAGCTCCCCTCGGAGCATAAAGCAAAATGGCTTGCAGGAGCGGCGCTGAATGCGTCAGACCAGTCTATGCTGTCTGTAATGTCGACTGCACTTTCAAGGCTCAACAGTTTTCTTGATTCTGAACTTGAACAAATGCTGTGCTTTGGAACGGCGATAGACGCAGAAAAGTTTTGCAATGAGAAGTCTGCAATTTTTATTGTTCTTCCCGAAGAAGATACGAGCAAATATTTTATGGTTTCACTTTTGATCCAACAGCTATACCGTGAGATATTAGTCATTGCAGATGAAAACGGCGGAAAGCTTAAAAACAGAGTTATGTTTTACTGCGACGAGTTCGGAACTTTTCCTAAGATAGAGGGTGCTGAAGCAATGTTCTCGGCAGGACGTTCAAGAAAAATATCAATCGTTGCGATAATTCAGTCCTTTGCACAGCTTGAACAGAACTACGGAAAACAGGGCATGGAGATAATCACCGACAACACTCAGCTTACCGTGTTCGGAGGTTTTGCGCCAAATTCTCAATCAGCGGAAGTACTGTCAAAAGCGTTGGGAGAGCAAACTGTATTGTCAGGTTCTGTGTCGTGCGGAAAGGAAAAATCACAGTCACTTCAGATGATAGGCAGACCGCTTATGACTGTGGACGAACTCAAATCTATGCCAAAAGGTCAATTTATCGTAATGAAAACAGGAACACACCCGATGATTTCAAAGCTGAAATTGTTCTTTAAATGGGGGATTAAATTTGAGGAAGAATACTGTCTCCCTGATAAAACAGCAAGGCAGGTTTGTTACAAAAATCGTGATGAATTAATCAGAGATGTGGAGGTTAAATATCCGCAGAAAAAAGCTGTTGCTGCGGAAATTGAAGTGTCTGTCGATGATGAAGAATTTGATGAATTTCCGATGAGAAAAGCGAAAATTAAAACGTGAGGAGGCTGATGCAAATTGATATTACCGAGAAGAATTTACGATTTAGGTCTGAGCCACAAGGCTGTGGCTGTGTACTGTTATCTTGCAAACCGTGCGGATAAAAACGGGGAATGCTATCCATCGGTGCGCAGGATCGCAGAAGATTTGAGCATACACAAAAGTACAGTGTATCGTGCATTTACGGAACTTGAAAACCGTGGATTGTTAGAACGGATACCTCGCTATCATATCCAAGGAGGACGGCGAAGCTCGCTGTACAGAGTAAAGGTCGAGATAACAAAGGCAGGAGGTGGTGCGGATGTTTGATTGGATCTCAGACGCCATTGACTGGATAGGCGACGGAATATCAAGCCTTTGGGACAATACAATAGGTTCTGCGGTAGATACCATAACAGACGCAATCTGGGATGTAATGTTTGAGTGGCTGTTCAACCTCATTTACGGCGCAGTTGCCGATCTTTTTGAATTTATCAATGCAAGCACAAGCAGTATTTTCGCTCTGTCGTGGGTGCAGTCGTTCATAGCATTGTTCCACAGTCTCGCATGGATGCTGTTTGTCTGTGGACTTATCGTGGCGGTGTTTGACACGGCGATAGCCTATGAATCGGGTCAGGCGAATATCAAAAATACCTGTCTGAACGTGTTGAAAGGGTTCATGGCGGCAAGTCTGGTTACTGTTGTTCCGCAAAGACTTTACTCGTTTTGCGTTAATATGCAGGGTACGTTTGCAACTGAGCTGCTTGGGAACTTCATATCCGGAACAAGCGACACGATGGCGGACACCGGACTTGCGGTCATATTTGCTCTTGCCTCAGATATTTCGCTGTTCAGTCTCTTTTTTATGATCTTATTCGGTTACTGCACGGTGAAAGTTGTGTTTGCAAACATCAAACGAGGCGGCATAATGCTTTGCCAGATAGCTGTTGGGAGCTTGTATATGTTCGGAGTTCCGAGGGGCTACACCGACGGCTTTTACAGCTGGTGCAAACAAGTGATAGCAACCTGCCTGACGGCGTTTTTGCAGACAACGATATTGTATATCGGACTTCTGACTTACACTCAGCACCCATTGCTGGCGGTGGGGATTTGCTTGTCGGCAACGGAAGTTCCGAGGATCGCGCAGATGTATGGGCTGGACACTTCCGTAAGAGTCAATATGATGAGTGTTAGTCATACTGTTTCTATGGGGGCTAAGGCTGTCGGTTTGATTAAGGGGAAAGCGTAAATAAATATTGGTTTGACAGACAGTGAGGTTTGTGATATACTTTTATTAGTTTACTTTTTAAAATTGAGCGACAAATCGGAATTTAACGCACATCTAAAAAACGAGAATTCACAGAAACGTAGCCATAAAATGGTGATGAAAGGACGTATGACTTATGAGTAAAAAAGTATTTGTTTTGGTACACGATTACTGGCATCACGATGATTCCATCAAGCCTATGATGGACTATCTTTTTAACGCAGATTATGAAGTAACATTCACAAAGAAGCCAAATGATTATTTCAACGGGCAGTTTGATTTGTTTTTGTCTTTCAAAGATCCTATTGAAAATGATCAGATTCCTACTCCAATCTGGTGTGATGAAAAATGGACGGAGAAATTTCTGAATGATGTTCAGAATGGTATGGGAACGATTATGCTTCACGCATCACTTACTGATTACACAGAAAATCACGCAATCCTCACAAATGTTGTAAGAAGTAACTTTATCACTCATCCCGAACAATGTCCGCTTACTGTAAAACCGATAGCAGAACATCCGATTATTGAAGGCATTGGCAAATTCACATTCCCTGATTTTGACGAACATTATGTAATGAAAATGATTCCGAATGCTGATACAACGATTCTTGCAGAAACCGTTTCAAAGAACGGCGTTCAGCCTGCTGTATGGATTCACACCTATGGCAAGGGAAAAATCTGCTGTATCGTTCCTGCACACACTACCCAAAATCTGACCTGTGAACCATTTGTCAAACTTGTAAAGAATGCTATTGATTGGGTTTTATAGCATTAATAGAGCGTCAAATTACAGTTTGTCGAACAGTTACAACAAAATATTATTGAGCACAGTCAAGCAAAAGCTTGGCTGTTTTTTTATGTGAAAAAATGGAGTGTGAAAAAATTGAAAACCTACATCTACCCCGAAAACCTGAGAGCCAACGTAAAGCTGTGGTTCTGGAATGTTCGTGATTTTATCATAATCTGCGGCGGAATAATTCTGTCGGTCGTGGTTTTGGTAAACCTGTGGAATGTCCTGCCTTTTGCGGCGACCGCCTGCTTTGCGTTTCTCTCGCTTCGGGTTGACGAAACGGCGATTATGGACTATATTTTTAATGCTGCGAAGTTCTTTCTGACATCGCAGCAATTGTATTTTTGGAGGGAAAATTAAATGACAAAGAACAAAAACAGCGTTCAGGGTCTTATCGGCTTTGAACGTTTTTCACGTTTCGGAGTGAAAACCGACAAGGTCGAAATAGCATTTTTCAGCGTAGAACCTACTAATATTTCTGTTTTGTCGGCGGCCAATATCGATGTAAAAATACATCATCTGATGATGCTGTTAAGCACGATCCCCGACCTTGAGATACTTGCTCTTGACTCCTGCGAGTGTTTTGACAGCAATAAAAATCATCTCAGGAAAAGGCTAGAAAAAGAGCAGAACGAGGAGGTCAGAAAACTGCTGCAGGCGGACTATGATTTTCTTGACGAGATTCAGGTAGAGATGTCCTCGGCAAGACAGTTTATTTTTGCGGTGCGGTTCAGGCGTGAAAAAGACGAGCAGATTTTTAACATCATCAATCGAGTGGATAAGGCTATCTCAGAACACGGATTTGCGGCAAAACGAATGGGCAAGTCTGACATCAAACGTATGCTTGCACTGTACTTCGGGACAAGCATATCGGGTGAGGATATCCCCGATATTGAGGGAGAAACCGAATTTGATTTGGAGGAATTGCATGAGAATTAATTTACGAAAAAAGAAAAATCTGACGGACGAACAGCTTGAAATTATCAGCACAAAGGACTTTTTTGACCGCACTGTTCCGGGAATAATCAAGTTTTACACTGACCACTATATCTGCGGAAACTTCTATAAGTCCTGCTGGGCGGTTACGGAATATCCGACAAGTACAGAAGAAACTGCTATACTCGCCCACCTTGCCGACAGAAACGGAGTAACGCTTCGCATTTACAACCGCCTTGTGACAAGCATGGAACAGAGGAAAATTGTTCAGCAGGCAATGCGGAAAAATCATATGATGACCACCACAAACGATGTAAACGAGAGCATCAAGGCTCAGGATAATATCAACGATGTTGTAGAACTTTTGAGTGAACTTCGCCGCAATAAAGAACCTCTTCTGCATACGGCTGTGTTTATTGAATTAAAAGCAAGCTCGGAAGATAAATTAAAGGAACTGCAAGCCGATATTTCGATGGAATTAACACGCTCAAAGATATCTGTGGACAGGCTTTTGCTCCGTCAGAAAGAGGGCTTTTTATCGGTTTTGCCGACGGGCAATAATGTGTTCGCAAGCCAGTTTGAACGTGTTCTTCCTGCTTCAAGTGTTGCTAATCTTTATCCTCTAAATTACTCAGGAAAGACCGATGAAAACGGCTTCTATATCGGCAGAGATAAGTATGGCAGCAACGTGCTTGTTGACTTTGACAAGCGTACCGAGGACAAGACAAATTCCAATATTTTAATTCTTGGCAACAGCGGTCAGGGCAAGTCGTATCTTATGAAACTTTTGCTGTGCAATCAGCGTGAGGCTGGGAAAAGTGTGTTGGTTTTAGATCCCGAAGCCGAGTACCGTGACATTTGTTCAAATCTCGGCGGAACATACATTGATATGATGTCGGGCGAATTTATGATAAATCCGCTTGAACCTAAAGCTTGGAGCGACGGCGAAAAAGCGGATATTGAAGATCCCGAAACGTTCAGAAAAGTCACAAGATTATCACAGCATATATCGTATTTAAAGGATTTTTTCAGAGCGTACAAGGACTTTTCTGACAGCGAAATTGACACCATAGAGATCATGCTTATGAAGCTGTACGCAAGATTTGGAATTGATGATTTTACCGATTTCAATACGCTGGACAGCGAAGATTATCCAATTATGAGCGACCTCTACGAACTTATTGAAAAGGAATTCATGGCGTTTGATAACGAGAAAAAGCACCTATACACCGAAGAAATGTTACAGAATATCTGTCTGGGACTGCACTCCATGTGCAAGGGTGCGGAGTCAAAATATTTCAACGGTCACACCAACATCAATGACAGCGAGCTTATCTGTTTCGGAGTGAAAGGTCTTATGGACACAAACAAAAGGCTTAAGGATACTCTGCTGTTTAACATTCTCAGCTACATGAGCAATCAACTTTTAGGCAAGGGAAATACAGTTGCGGCTATTGACGAGCTGTATTTGTTTCTTACAAACATGACGGCGATAGAATATATCCGCAACGGCATGAAGCGTGTACGTAAAAGGGAGTCCTCGTTTATTCTGGCAAGTCAGAACATTGAGGACTTTCTTTTGCCTGAAATTAAGGAGTTTACCAAGCCGCTGTTCAGTATTCCGAGCCACCATTTTCTGTTCAATCCGGGAAACATCTCGCCGACGGCATTTATTGACACCTTACAGTTGGAAGAGTCAGAGTACAGCCTTATCAAGTATCCTGAAAGAGGGACTTGCCTTTACAGGTGCGGTAATGAGAGGTATCTGCTGCAGGTCATTGCTCCTGCTTACAAGGCGGCACTGTTTGGTTCGGCGGGAGGAAGGTGATGTAATGTCGGCGACAGTTGCGGCGGCTCTTAAAAAGGCAGCCGTATATATTCTTGGTGATGAAAAAAAGCGAGGCAAGCTTGTGACTGTGGTGCTTAGTGCTGCGGTGGGTCTGCTCCTTTTGTTGTGTGCTCCTGCGGTGATGCTTTCTTCTCTTGGGGAGGTCGGCGAGGAAGCTCAAGTGCCTGAACTTCACATTAATGCCGATGATTTTTACAGCTCTCTTGACAGTGAAAGCAGGCAAAGGCTCGATGATATCCGATCAGCAGGTAATGACATTGCAAACGCTATGGACGAAAAGGGTGTCAAGGTTCAGACCATAAAGGCTCAACTGATATATATGTCTTACTTTGAAGATGTTCAGAATTTTAATGCTGAGTCATACGCAAATTTGTTCGCTGTTGCTCCAAATGACAGTGATTTAATTGCGGCGATAAATTCGACTTACGGCTTGGAGATAGACTATGACGAATTTGTTCGCACATACACATTTGTTATGAACAGCACCATAAATGCGTTTATGTTTACTGATACAGGCACGAAAAATTGTGCTGATCTTGCGGCTTGGGCTGATAATGCTTACATCTCAGGCTGGGGATACAAAAGCGGTGCTGCCGGTGAAAGAGACGAAACTGACAGAATACGTTATGCGGATAACGCAGGGCTTGTGCTGGGATATCTGAACTACAGTCCGACCGATAAAAAGTTTGATCCCGACTACGATACACTTGTTTACACCGAGCAGGGCGGTATAGATACTATGCCTGAAGTTGCCGGGATAGGATTGTTTGACGGAAGTCAGCACGGAATTTATGTTGGAAACGGAGAAGTTGTTTACAGCTCTGAAAGCGTTGGTTATGTCACAAAAGAGCCTGTTTCAAATGGCAGCTGGACAAGCTGGTGCACCTATGAGGGGATAGAATATCCTCAGGAAGTGGAGGACGCTATTCAAAGTGTGAATGAGGAC
>ENA-OZGV01000710-OZGV01000710.1-human-gut-metagenome-genome-assembly--contig:-NODE-710-length-16967-cov-6.500473_pt1 | contig 16967 bp, 10 predicted proteins | sample MGYA00245120_ERZ653665 | MGnify/ENA primary metagenome ERZ653665 (study PRJEB26926, sample SAMN06165250) | human gut metagenome | biome: ENVO:00009003; feature: ENVO:2100002; material: ENVO:00002003... | reverse complement strand
GCAAAATCATTATCCGAAGCATTGTTGCTGTCAATGCTGTTGTTGATTGCAAGGAAACGGACATCTTTCTGCGGAAACAAAATTTCCGTATAAAAGCCGACTTGCAGATAGTTTCGTCCTAATCGGCTCATATCCTTAACAATCAATGTTCCGACATTGCCTGTTTCAATTTCCTTAATCAACGCTTGAAAGCCGGGGCGATTGAAATTTACACCCGAAAAACCATCGTCAGTAAAATGGCGGATATTCTCAAAGCCATTCCTACGGGCATAATCTTCGAGGTATTTTTTCTGATTGGTAATGGAATTACTCTCGCCATTCAGGTCATCATCTCTTGATAATCTCTCATAAAGTGCTGTAATTTTTGAAGTCCTTGACATTCTCTTAACCTCCTTTCATATGTATTTTTCAATTTAGGACAGCTAATTTTATCGTCCTATTAAAGTATAGCCCTCGGGTGTAAGCTCGACCGCCGTAACCGTCTCGCCGAACATCGACGCCCAAGCGTCAAAATGCTGTAAATCGTGTTCTTGCAGCGTTCGGTACTGCAAATACCGTTGAATCGTATACAGCTCAACCATACTGTTTGAGATCGGCGTACCCGTCGCAAATACAACGCCACGCCCTCCAGTAATCTCATCAAGGTAGCGGCACTTCATAAAAAGGTCGGAAGATTTCTGCGCTTCCGTCTGGGCGATACCACCTACATTCCGCATTTTTGTGTAGAGATAGAGATTCTTGTAATAGTGCGACTCGTCAATAAAGAGACGGTCTATACCGAGTTCTTCAAAGGTTACGACATCATCCTTTCTTGATTGATCGTTTAATTTTTCCAGCTTTGTTTGCAGGGAGCGCTTTGTCTTTTCAAGCTGTTTGACAGAAAAACGGTCGCCACGGTTTCTCTTTATATCCGCAATCCCTTCGATAATATCACTAAGTTGCTGTTCTAAAACAGCCCTCTGTCTTTCAATGCTTATCGGGATTTTTTCAAACTGCGAGTGACCGATAATCACAGCGTCATAATCGCCTGTGGCAATCCTGCCGCAGAAGCGTTTTCGGTTTTTCATCTCAAAGTCTTTCTTTGTAGCGACTAAGATATTTGCCGCAGGATAGAGCTGCAAGAACTCCGCCGCCCACTGCTCCGTCAAATGATTCGGCACGACAAAGAGGGATTTATTGCACAGTCCGAGCCGCTTGGATTCCATAGCGGCGGCAGTCATTTCAAAGGTTTTGCCTGCGCCTACGGCGTGCGCTAAGAGGGTGTTTCCACCGTACAAGATATGGGCGACTGCATTTTTCTGATGTTCCCGCAGCTCGATTTCAGGATTCATACCACTAAAAATGATATGGCTCCCATCATACTCACGGGGGCGGATACTGTTGAATTTGTCGTTATACAGCCGTACCAGCTTTTCCCGTCTTGCGGGATCACGCCATACCCAATCCTGAAAGCCCTGCTTGATAAGCTCCTGCTTCGACTGGGCAATAGCGGTTTCCTTTTTATTGAGGACAGCTTTCTTTTTTCCCTCATCATCTTCCATATAGTCAAAGACACGCACATCTTTCATATTGAGCGTATCTTCAATAATTTTGTAGGCGTTGACTCGCTTTGTGCCGTAGGTATTATAGGCTTTCAGATTGCTGCGGTCATAGGATTTACCCTCTACATTCCATTCGCCCGTCAGCTTTGAGTAGTGGACTTTGATGTTCCACTGTGCATATCTGGGCGTATCCAAAAATTCGTACATAAACTGCTGTGCGATTTCTTCCGGCAGCCAAGTCGTACCGAGCTGCACGAAAATCTCACTGGCAGTCAGGTCTTTCGGCTGTACCTTTTCCAGCGCTTCCACATTGATTTTGTAATCTTCGGGATAGACTTCTGCGGATTTTTTCGCCCAAGCGAGCTTTTCCCGCACATTTCCGGAGAGATATTCGTCCGCCATCAGGTACTTTTGCTCGGTACTGCCTCCGTAGCCGTACATCGGGTTTAAGAAGATTACGCCCTTTAATTCCTGATAGATTTCTTCTTCGGTCTTGCCCGTGAGAGAACACATATATTCCATATCCACATAGGCTTTTTCGCCCATAGATACAGCAAGTGCTTCACTGGCGGTATCAACAGAAGTAACAGGGGTGTGAGGCTTGATCGTCCGTTTCGTGAACATATCCGCCTTGCGTTCAAGCTCCCCGTTTTCGTCCAGCACCTCCAGTGCGGAAAGCAGGGCAAAAGAACTGTCCTGCGAAAAAGCGGACACATTCGCACGGGAATTGATCAGTCCGTACTTCTTGGAAAAAGTATCGTAAAGCGCATTTAACTTCTGCTGTTCCTTTTCAACTTCATAATCGGGATAATCGGCAGTCTGCATTTCAATCAGGCTGCGAACACTATTCCGTATGGCAATCATACCCTTGATCCGGTTTTCAGCCGTAGCCGAACACTCCACCGGCGTCATTCGGGAATTTTCACGGTAATAGATTTTATCGTCCACAACCGTATAGGAAAAGTTGCGGACTTCGGGATCGGCGGGAATGGAATGATCTTCTTCGGTCAATTCCTCGTCCACTTCGTAATCTGTAATCTCTGCGTGGATATTAGAAATGGCTTCGTTCAAAAGCTCTGCAAGGTCGGCGTTTTCATAAGGGACAACGGTATCTTCCTCGCCGAATCTGCCGGATACAGTTTTCCATTCGCCCAATACCATTTCAGGGTGATCGACGAAGTAGGCGTTCATCTTCACGCCGTTTTCATCGGTGTTCAGGTGTACCCACTCCGGCTCAAGGTCAATAAGTCTGTCTCGTTTCTGTAATATCAAAATATCCGAAACGACCTCTGTTCCGGCGTTTCCCTTAAAGGTGTTGTTCGGCAGGCGAATAGCGCCGAGCAGGTCGGCTCGTTGTGCGATATATCTCCGCACGGCTGGATTTTCCTTATCCATTGTGCCTTTACTCGTTATAAGCGCCATCACGCCGCCCGGTCTGAGCTTATCTAAGGATTTTGCAAAAAAATAGTCGTGAATTAAAAAGTTATGCTTGTTATACCTCCTGTCATTGACTCGAATATCCCCGAAAGGCACATTGCCGATTACAGCGTCAAAGAAGCTGTCGGGAATATTTGCTTCCTCAAACGGCTGCGCCGCTATCGAGGTTTTCTGATAAAGCTGCTGTGCGATACCTGCCGAGATTTTGTCGATCTCCACGCCGTAAATTTTGCTGTCCTGCATTGAACTGGGCAGCATACCGATAAAGTTGCCGATACCGCAGGAAGGCTCCAAGATATTGCCCTCCTTAAATCCCATCTGTTCCATTGCCTTGTAGATCGAGGAAATGACAACGGGCGGGGTGTAGAAAGCGGTAAGCGTACTTGCCCTTGCGCTTTCATACTCATCGGGAGAAAGGGCAGTGTAAAGCTCGATAAACTCGTCCGCCCACGAGGAATTGTTTTCATCAAATGCTTCTGGAATACCGCCCCAACCGACATACTGTGATAGTATCTCCTGTTCTTCGGGTGTTGCAAAACGGTTATCAAACTCACATTCCTTCAGCACCCTGATTGCCTCCATATTCCTGCGGAAGCGTTCTTTTTTGCCTGCCTCCGGCACTTCGTGGAAAGCGAGGTCAAAAGTGTGCCTTTCGGACATAGGTATATCGGGGTGCAGATCAAAGGTTTGTATCCGTGAGCGTTTCTGCTGACTAAACGCAGGCGTTAATGGCTCGTTTTTTTCGGGTGTAGGCTGCTTAGCAGAATTTTGTTCTGCCATTTCAAGTTCCTCATCAGACAGATACACAAGATCGTTAAAGGAAAGGCTCTGTAAGCTCCTTTCAATCATATCTTCGAGGGAAGAAAACTGTTCGCTCCTGATAACATTTCCGTCTGCAAGGGTTTCAAGTCGGTAATCCACAAGATTAACTCTTGCCTGAATTTCGTGCTTATCATCTTCGGTTGTTGTATAAGCAAGCTCCACATTGGAAAGGTCGGTATAATCCGCACCTTCCTCCCGTTCAAACTCATCCCGGCAATACTCATCTATGAGCGCTTTTGCCGTATCCAGTTCGGAAACAGATTTCTTGACCTGTTCTAAGTAATCATTTGCCTGCCACTCGCTCTTAAATTCCTCCCTGACGCCCTCATTGTCTATATAGATAGCTTCCGTCAAATCGTCCCAAATGGCATAACCGTCATCGGTTTCAATAACGAAAAATCTCTCGTCAGGCGGGAGCATATTTTCTGCCGCCCTGTCATTTGCGAGATAGGGCGAATCAATGATTTCTACGCCTTTTGGTTGCGGATCAAGGCTGCCGATAAAATCCTGCGGTACAGTGTTCCCGTCTTTATCCTTATAGAAAACGACAGTAAAAGGAACACCGTAGAAAGTTTCCTCCTTAATGTCTTTTTCAAACTGGTATAGGCTGGTATATTCAACGCTTTCCCGCACTGTACCGTCTGTATGCAGATAATCAATCCTGCCGATTGGCTGCGACTGCACCGGATCTTCCTTATTGCTTGATACGATGTTTCGGGTATTTCGCTCTCCGTTTTCAAGGGAAGAAACCGCCACATCAAAGCCACGGTCAAGCAGCATATTTACATAGGTTTCTAAACGGTTTGCCGGAAAGCCGCACATTCCCGTTCGCTGGTTATTCCCGATAGAGCGAGAAGTCAAATTCAGCTCCAAAGCTTCGCTGACGGTCTGTGCGTCCTCTCCGTAGGCTTCAAAGAAATCGCCCATCTGATACAGCACGAGGCTGTCGGGATTATCACTCTTGATTTCGCTGTATTCATTGTAGAAAGCCGCAAATCGACTGTTATTCTCATTCTGCTGAACAAGGCGCATAAAGCTGTCCTTGCGCTCCAAGCGTGGCTGCGGATTTTGCACAGAGCGATCCATAAGCGTAACATTCCAGTCGTCTACTCGTGTGATTTCAAACGGCTTTCCGTCTAAATAAACCTTGTCGCCAATTTTATAAGTGGCAGAGAATAACGCTTTTTGCTGTTCCTGTGCCGCCGCCTGTTCGATCCTTGCGACCACATCTTCAGGCAGACCGTCCACATAGTAGTGGATTTCGCCCTCGTTGCTGATATGAGCAATCGTCTGATAATCGCCGTTTTCTTCTACGGCTCTGTTCCAGACGGTAAGGCCGTTTCCAAGATACCCCATACCAATGTCAAAGGCTGGCGCTTCGTCTGCCTTTTCTTCGGGTAGTAACTCCTTGACCTTCAGGTGGTCGTTCAGCGGATTTTCCCGCACTCGACGGTCAAATTCCGCCCTGTCCATCTCCTTATTGAACAGAGGAAACTGCGTGTCAAAAAGTCGTACCTGTTTATCATCAAAGGCAAGTATTTCATATTCGTCAGCGCCCATATATACCGTATCGCCGAGATGATAGGCATACTGCGCTTCCTGCTGCGGCTCGCTTTCAGCTGCCTGCACTGTTTCCTGTTCGGGTGGAGCAGAGGAGAGGATTTCACGGTTTCTCTGTTCTTCGGCAAGTTCCGCTCGGCGTTCCTCCTGCTTTTCAAGCCACTGCGGGTAAATCTCTTTTTCCTTTGGATTGAGATAACGGTCGAGGCGTATCAATTCCTTTATCCGCTTCTCAACCTGAGTCCAAGTCAGCCGGATATGCGGCTTATCGTCCCCAATGCCTTTTGAGATCAAAATTCCTTTTCCGTCGTGCTGCTCGTCAATTCCTGCGCCGACAATAACAGGATAAGCGCCGCCCCAACCGTATTCGTCTTTTAAGAAATCGGCATTTTCCTTTGCGGACAGACTTTTTTCAAACTGCTCATAGATACGGAATTTTCCCTCAGATACACCGCTTCCACGGGCAAGTACAGTATCAATAATTTCCTGAGAAAAAGAAAAGGCAGAGGTTTTTTCCTCTGCCTGCATATCCAAAAAATTCAGTTGTCCGTCCATAGACGGTAACGGCTTCCTTGTATCCTGCAATTCGCCGAGCAGCCGCATTGCTTCAAAGTGCTGTGCGATCACGCTCCAATCATAGAAGCCTTGTGCTATTCGGTCTGCATAATTTCCCTCCCAAAGCTGAAGCACATTCTGCCAAGTTTTGTACCCGACTCGCCGCCCGTCGCTCAAAATCAGTTCGGTATAGTCGTTATTGAAAATGCCCTTGATATATTCGATACGGGCGGCGTTATCGGGATTGCCTTCATAAAAAGCACGAATTTCGTCCTTTGAGGCTTTCAGGTGGGGCGTTGTGCCGAGGATTTCACGAATGGTATCGTCTCCGCCGAAAAACGGCAGGCTCTTGTCCTCGTTGTTTCGGTCGTAGTAGTCTAAGCGAAGATGACCTCCGCTTTCACGATCTCCTGCACTCTGTTCCTCAGATTGTTCATTCCCTGCACCCACTTCATCATATCCGCCGCTTTCAGGCTCTCGGTCAAGCCCTCCTGCGCCGCCATCTGCTTCATCAGGGTTTCTTCCAGCTTCATCGCTGTCTGCTCTGTTTCTGCTAAATGCTCCGTCAGAGTGCAGCTCGTCAGAAGATTGTAGTAACGGATTTTGTGATGTTCTTTGAGAAATTTCCGCCTCATCTGAGCGTACCTGCCCAAAGTTACCTCCGGCTGCTGCGGCATTGTCAAATCCGGCAGATTGTAGTCGCCCTGCATTGTGTATGTCAGCTCGTTCATCATCAAAACTCCTTTCGATTTTATTTTCAGCCTTATTGTAATCAGGTTTTTCTCTGTCCGCAATGATGCGATTTTGCCTTTCAAGAGCAAGAACAGTACGGGAGATTTCCCCAAGCCCCATCTCCGCAATATCGCTTGACGCAATACCGAGGGCGTTTAAGGTTTCGGGCGTATTGAAATTTGTGATAACGGAAAAATCCTCCGCTTCATAAAACGGCTCGGTATCTATTCCAAGCCTTGTCATCATCATATACGCTACGCTGTTTGTTACCGCCTTTTTATACATAGCAGTAATCATATCCTCCGAAAGACCGTAGAGAAAGCTGTCATCTGCGTCATACATCAGATCGCCCAAATAATCGGGGATATTATCTTCCACGGCGTTTTTAGCGGCGCTCAGCACTGCGTCCGCAAGGCTTTCCCTGTTTTCCAGCTCGCCGAAGGTGTTTTCAAGGGATTCGATCACATCGTCCGTATATTCCGGTTTCATCTCCCAAATCGGGACGGGGCGGGAATAGCGGCTTGCGTGGGTATCGGAAATATCGAAGTAATGGGTTAAGCGCTGCCTGCTCCGGTCGGCGTCCTCAAATACGGCGATACCCTTAGCGCCACGGTTTACCCAACGCCCAAATTTATCGTTCCAGCGCTCGATCTCCAGCACTGCCGTTGCGTCCGGTCTTTGGGCGTAGATGAGAAGCTGCTCGTCAAAGCGCAGACGATAGTTCCGGCAGGCGCAGCGCAAAAAGGCTTGCCAATTCTCCACATCGGACACAACAGCGTGTGCGGTACGGCGGTACAGCTCGGAAATCAGGTCGTACTTTCGTGCCATCGGTTATGCACCTCCTATCTTTCATAGTCTTTCTGTTTCGGTTTTACGGGAATACCGTTTTTATCATAACTTTTCGGATCGGCGGCAGGGGTATCCCAACCGAACATTGAGCCTGCCTTCATTGCTTCTGCCTGACCTTTCGACAAGCCGAGTTGTTCGTTCATCTCATTCACAAGGGCGTTTGTTTCACTGGGCTTGCCGCCCTGAATATCCGTGCGGTAAAATCCACTTTCACCCTTTTTGACAATGCCGACGCAGTTTTCCGTCTGCACAAACACATAACACTGCTCCGGCAGAGAAGAACGGAGCGGGATCACGGTATTGCCGTTTTGCTCCATCCGCTCGGCAAACTCGCAGATGTGATAGAGATTGCTGCCAACTTCCAAATGATAGTCGTCAATATATCGGCAGGTGCGGTCAAGCTGTTCTCCGTCGCTCAGGATAATGCGAATTTTATCTCCATCGGGGATTTTGAACTTTTCTTTGTAATCCGGCGTAATAAAGCGGATTCCACGGCTCGCTTTTTCCATATGGCGGTCGAGCCATTCCCGCACATAGCAGTAACAGTAAAAGTTATAGTCCCCACGGGCAGGATTGCACCGTATCAGGAAAGCGTGTTTTTCGGTATCGGCACGAAAACCGTACTCGGTCGTATAGTTTCCCTGAAAAGCGCTGTCGGTATATTTCTCCGCATACTGCGCCATAGCCGTGCGGCTCTTTAACAGCCCATATTCTTCGGAACGAAGGGCGTTGATAACCTCGTCCAGAGCGCTTTTGACCTCATCTGTTTTCAAATCCCGCCTGTGGTCAAACCAAGAGGAAAAGAACTCTTTGCCGCCTGCGCCGAAGTCGCCACGCAGATAGCCGATACTTCCGGTTTGTCCCTCGATCTGCGTACTTTGCCTGTAAGTGTATTTTTGCTCGTCAGAATAAAGCGCTCGAATTGTAAAAGCCATTTCTGTCTGCTCCTTTCCTTTGTCTAAATCGTGTTTTCCTCTGACTGCTGCTCATCTTCAGCACCTCCCAAATAGGAAAAGAGCCTGTTTTTTGCGATCTGCTCCTGAAGCTCTGTGATAACCGTCATATCGGAAACGGATATATCGGGAATTTTCAAAATGCTTTGCAGGCTCAGCGCCCTCAAATCCTTTTCGGTTTTACAGCCGGAATCATAGAGCTTCGCCAGCACCTTTACTTTCTGCTGCAAAGCGGTGTTTGCGTTTTTCTTCGCTGCCATTTTCTTTTACCTCCCATCTTAGTTTTTAGCGTAGTCAGAATAGACACGCTGCATTTTATGCCTTGCCCTGCGTACTTCGGGGGAGCAGCCGAGTTCAGGGTGTTTCGCCTGAATCTTCTGTCTTGTCCTTCGGATACTCTCAAAGCAGGGGATACCGTAAGCCTTGTAATTGCTCATCACATCTTCAAAGCCGAAATGGCTGATACCGTGGGTATCATAGATACACGCCTTGCTGACAAGCAGATACAGCTTCATATCGTCATTTCGTGCTTCGGGGTGTTCCTTTAACACCGCAAGCACTCGGTTTTCAATCGTTTTCAGGTTTCTCATTTAAGCCTCCCAAAATAGAAAAAGGGGGCGGAGTTTTTAAGCCCCGCCCCCGCAGAAGTTCTTACTTTTTCTTTCTGTTACGGATCTGCAAAAAGATAAAGCCGCCTACGATAAAGACGACCAAAGCAATTCCGATAATCGCTTTCAGTTCCATCAGTTATCCTCCTTCTTCTTTTTCTTAAAGCCGATGATACCGCAAGCCGCAATGCCTGCTACCGATACGCCCGCAAGAGCAATCCAAAGACCGAGCTTGCTGTTATCTCCAGTTTTCGGCGTATCTCTCAGCTCATTATGCATTTCAACGACCGTGGTAGAGCCTACCTGTACCGCAGCTTCCTTGTCAGCAGGCAGGATATACATAGCGGAAACAGAATTATTTACTTCGGAAATCTTGTACTCGCCGATCCGCAGCCCTTCGAGGAAAATTTCGCCGTTTTCATCTGTTTCAAGGGTAACATCATATCCGTTTGCTCCGGTAATGCGGAAAGCAAAACCTTCCACCTTTCCGTCAGACGATGTTTTCACGATTTTTAAGTTCCCACGCATAGGCTCGTTTGCAAAGCCTTTGCCCTCTGTGTTTTCCACCTGATAGGTCTTTCCGTCCGTGTCGATAAATACCTCGTACACGCCCTCGTCACGGATATACGAATCCGGGCTTGCTGATTCCAAAATGAAGTAGCGCCCGTAGAGCAAATCGTTCATTTCATACTGCCCGATTTCTTTTTCAGTCAGTGTGCCGATCAGCTCGTCCTCGCTGTCCAGCTCGTCGTTATCGTTGGAGTCCTTATAGACCTCAAACACAGCGCCCGTCAGTTTCGTATCGGTATATTCAGCGTCCACCTTCGTAAGAGCAATATTGCCACGCACCAGCTCATTGACGATTTCAATCTCAACGACTTGTTCATTCTCCGAGATGTTCACATCATAGACGGTTTCATTAAGGACGAATCCAGTCAACGGCTTGATCTCACGGATATACCAGTTTCCGTAAGGTACATTCTCAAAGGCGAAGCTGCCATCATCGCCGGATACGGCGGTCATCAGGGCATTTTCTTCGGTAAATTCCACATCATCCGTCTTAAACAGACCAATGAGCGCTCCTCCGAGTCCTTCGCCGTTTTCATCAACCTTTTTGCCGGATACCGAGCCGTAAATCAACTTGTTTTCCATCGGCTCTCCGTCATTTACGGCAATCACAACCGTTGCGGTTTCCTGTCCCGCATACTCAAATACAACCGGATATTTTTCACCGCTGAGCTGATAATGCTCGTCTGTCGCCAGCTCTTTTACATAATAGCTGCCCAAAGGCAGGTCAGTCCCCACGGTCGCTCTGCCGTTTTCATCAAGCGTGATGATTTCAAGCAGTCCGTCTTTCGGAATGGAAGTGCCGCTTGCGGATACAAGCTCCTCATCGGCGAACAAGCCGAAGCTGATATTTTTGATTTCTCCGTTATTGCCGATACCAAACAGCTCGTTTGTCTCCAGCGTTTTTTCAAGGCTTACCTCAACCTTCTGCCGTTCATTGACAAAGGAAGTCGCCGTTTCGGTTACAGCTACATTCTGTCCGGCGTAAATCAGTTCTACGGTATGGACTTCACTGCTCAGCACCATTCCATAGCCTGCCTTGACCTCTTTTATCTCATATTTTCCGAGGTAGAGTTCCTTGCTTTTTGCAAAGCCGGTTTCATCGGTCGTAACCGTATCGACCAGCTCGCCCTTACTGTATCGGAGAGTTCCGTCAGGCGTTACCACATCTTCGGCGGCACGGATTTCATAAACGGTATCGGGAAGCCCCTGTGTTTCATAAACCGGCTGATAGATAACGGGAAGCTCCTGCCCGTTTTCCTCTGTCCCTCCGCTTACCGAAACGCCGAAGAATACCTCGCCCGTCTTTTCAATGCTGATCGTGCCTTTCTGCGGCATATTGGTTTTTTCGACTTTAATCACTGTTACCCCGCTTTCCTCAGAAGAATTTTCTTCTGTTACATCAAAATAGACGGGTGTGGAATCAAGGACATATCCATAAGGACTGTGTACCTCAACGATAGAAAAGCCCTGACCGTAAGGCAGTGTTTCCGGCGTTACGAGCGAGCCGTTAGCGTCGGTATAGAAAGTGTCAACGGTTGTCGGGGTAGGATAAGTAAACTCCATCGTGATAAGATTGCCGGACGGATCATAAATCTGGAATCCTGCGCCCGCATAGGGAATGGTCTTGCCCGTTTCTGCGTCTACCTTGACTACTTGGATATAGCTTTCAAAATTGCTGTTGTTAATCAGATAGCGGTAGGTCTGAGCGTCCTTTGCGATGAACACATCAAAATCGTCCATCAGCTCTCTGCCTTCCCAACCGGATACCTGATGGACGGTATATGTGCCGTAAGGCATATCCTTTGTCTGTGCAAAGCCGTTTTCATCACAAATGAGCGTATCACGCTCGGATTCCTTTGCGTTTGCAAAAGAGCCTGCGGACTTTAGATACACTTCAAAAACTGCGCCTTCTTCGGGCGTTTCAATCTGTGTTTCGCCATCGTCCGTATGTTTGATAATGGCGATATTGCCCTTAATGACCTGTTCGTTTACATCGTTTGCGGTCTGGTTATGCTCAATGGTATAAAGCTCCGGCTCTGCACCGACCTTGTGGACGGTCGGATCAAGCAAATAGCCTTCGCTCGGCTCCAGCTCCTTAATCGTCCAATCCGAGCCGCAGATATATTCTTGCGTGACGAACTGACCGTTTTCATCGGTATAGTATTCGTCGATGAGCTGGTCGCCTTTGAAAATCCCGTATTTTGCACCTGCAAGCGAGGCGTTCCCCTGAGCCGTTCCCGTCTCAGCGTCGCTCTTGGTCACGGTAACGGTAAACTTCTTCAGGATATTCGTGAAATTGCGGGTAGTGACCTCATTCCACTTGACGGGTGCGGTCTGATCTGCGGGAACGACATAGCGAATAGCTGTATCCACTTCCTCGATGGTGTACGGCGTTGTGCCGCTAATCAGCACATCTTCAAAGGTTGCCACACCGTTTTTATCCGTAACCGCATACTCGTCCACGGCAATACCGGAGAGCGATGTGCCGTAAAGGTGGAAGGTCACGCCCTCATTGAAGTTATCCTCCGAGGATTTGATAACCTCAATATCGCCACGCTTCAGCGTATTGTTGAAATTGACGGTCGCAACCTGCCCCGCAACTACGGTTACTCTGCGGGACTCCTGCAGCTCGTAGCGGTCATATTCCTGCTCGGTTACGGTATATACTCCGGGCATTAGGTTATCTACCTGAATCTGACCGCCGTTTTCTGTCTTAACGGTTTTATCAATGCCGTTACCCTGAATACGGAAGGAAATACCCTCAACTTTTCCGTCCTCACTGGTTTTGACGATTTTCGCTGATCCATAGGAAACCTTTAATTTAAGGAATCCCTTAACCGGATCATTGACCGTCTGAGCATAGGTTACGGTATCCTGCACACCGCCGTTCGGTCCATAGATACCGTCCGTCCAAGTGATAACGCCTTTTCTCTGCGCTGTTTTCTCTGCGGTAATCGTCAGCCCGTCGCTCGGCGCTTTCTCGGCAGTAATCGTCAACTTGTTTCCGCTTACGGAGAACTGAACGCCCGAATCATTGGACGAGAACTTATATCCCGAAAGGACATTGTTGCTGTCCGTCAGCGTAACCGTGTACTTAGAGCCATCCCATTCAAGCTCGATCTCCTGTGCGCTTCCCGGCGTTTTGGAAAGGAAGCTCGGCAGCTTGGAATGCTTCTGCACACTTGCCGCCATTGAATTGTAGTAGCTCATAATTTTGTCATAAAGAGGGTGGTTAGGGCTGATCTGATCCAGAACAGCGTCCTTGCCGCCTGTGCTGACCTTGTTAAAGTTTTCATCACGCTCGCCGATCACGGTTTCCCAAATGAGAAGCTGTGTAGCGACTGCGTGAGCCAGCTTGTCGCCGCCCTCGTTCTGAGAACGCCACGAGGTTGAGATTGTTGCCGTATAGCCGTACTGGAAGATACGACCAATGAACAGCTTAATATCGTCAGGAGAAATGGTGCTGTTATAGGACGAAGGGTAGTTGTCCCAAAAATCCTCGCCCTTTTTGGTAAAGCTGTCTCCGGTCTGCTGCGGGACGCCGATCTCAATGCAGTAGCAGATATTTCCATTGTACGATCCCATCGCACGGACGGTTGTATAACGGGAAGTGCCTGTTTTCCAGCCGTTCATAAGGCTCAGGTTGCTGTGTCCCCATTCGGCGTTGTAATTCGAGTCCCCGTCACGGGGGAACGAAACGAGATATACATCATCGGTTTCTTCGGCGGCATAAGCTGTCGTACCAATCCCCACAAGGGAAGTCACGCACATCAGAGCCGCAAGAAACAACGACATAATGCGTTTTGGTTTCTTAATTTTCATCTGAAATCCTCCTTGAAATGAAAAAACGCACCGTTTTTTTCGGTGCGTTCTCTAAATGGAATATTAAATTTAAGCATAGCCGATATAGATGTCATAGATTCCGTCGGAGACTTCCTCCGCCCAAATCCATACGGCTGTGATTTCTTCGTCAGCCTTGTACCGATCTAAGCGGCTGTGAATATCCCTTTCAAGATATTTGCAGTGCGCTCCGGCACGGATCGGATTATCCCAACAGTAAACCGCCTCGCTGTCTAACAGAAGCCCCACGCTCTGAGCGTAACCTTTTGCAAAGGAAATCCAGTAGTCAATGTCAAAGTCAGTTTTAGTTTCGCTCGTCGTTTCTTCCATTTCAGGCGGCTCAGGCGTTTCACTTTCTTTTGGTATATCCGGCTGCGGTGTGGATACGGAATGTTCGGTCTTATCCGCTTTATCGGGTTGTTCGGCGGACTGTGCCGCCTGCCTGTTATCAGAATCAGTCTGAGGCTGTTCGGAGCTGACCGTATCCGTTTCCGTTGTTTCTTCCTGCTTTTCCGGCTCTGATTCCTGTACGGCTTCAGGCGTTGTTTCAACCTCCTTGCTTTCCTTTCCCGCAGGCGCTTCGGATTCAGAGGTGCTTTGAACACTCTCCGAAAAAGAAAACGGCTGTGGCTTATCTTCATTCGGCGGGGCATTGTTGCAGCCTGCAAGCACGATCAGCAAAAGAGCCAATAAAAAAACAATCGTTTTTGTTTTCATTGCGTTTCACTCCTTTTCTGCCGCCATTGTAATGCGAAACAGCATTTCAGGCAAAGGTGTGAAACGAAGGTTAATCTTACATCATAGGACATACCTCCTGTGCTTTGGAATGGTGCGTTTTTCTGAGATAGATTGAGTTAGGTGAGATAGCTGTAAGTATGTGAGATAGTTTTATTCTTTCGGATAGTGAGATAGTTTAGGGGTTGGAGTGTGAGGAAGGGGAAGAAGAAAAACACACTCCGCCTTACCTGCTGTCACGCTCGGCACGGTTACGCAAAAACTTGTTGTAATGCTCCAGCGCCTTGCAGACATACTCCTCCGTTTGGTTGATGGGGATATTTTTCGGGATCAGGCTTCGCACCCTGTCCCCACGCAAAACAATCTTCTCACGCTGATTCGGCTTTTCCTCGCTCATAATCGCAGAAATCGCTTCTGTTGTCAGCTTGCCTTCCTCGAAAAATTTCCGCATACGGATTGCCTGATCGTGGGATGGGGTACAATCGTTCAAGTCGATTTCGTCCACCAAATCCCTCTGGCAGTCCTCGTTCAGATAGGACAGTTCAACGGCGGGGCGCATTTTAATCCTGCCCTCGTCTACAAATTCGAGCAATTCAGGAACAAGGTTTGTAAGACGGATATATCTGTGTATTTGATTTCGACTATCGCCACATTCCTCGCTCATTAAATCAAGCGATTGCTTACCTCGTAAATCAATCCCCACTGGGGATGAATTTTCTTTTCTCGGTCTGCCTGCCTGTCTTTTCATAGCGTCCAGCCGCATTTTATATGCGTGGGCTTTTTCCGAGGGAAGTATCTGCGACCGTTGGAAGTTGCTTTCGACCATTAAAATCGTCGCTTCATCACGGTCGAGGTCTACCACCTCACATCTGAGCGTTTCAAATCCGGCAAGCTCGCAAGCCCTTTTTCGCCTGTGTCCTGAAATAAGCTCGTATCTGCCGTCCTCCTTCTGCCTTACGGTAGCGGGAGTAATCACGCCACGCTCTTTGATACTTTCCACAAGCTGAAACATATCCTCATCTTCCCGCACCTTAAACGGGTGGTCGGGGAAATCGTCGATTTCCTCAAGCGGAATATCCCTGATTTTAGACAGCTTCGCTTCGTCCCTTTCCTCCTGAGAGGAAAACAGCTCATCGAGCGTGTTCGTGGGCAGCGTGAAGTCGCTCTTTCTGCCTGCCATCGGCTAACACCTCCTTTGTGAAACCGGCGTAAGCCTTAGACACCGGACTGTTCGGCTCATAGGCGTAGATACTTGTGCCTTTAGAAGATACCTCTGCGGCTTTTACGGCTGCCGGAATCATTGATCTATATATCCTGATATGGCTGCCGAAATTTTCCCTGAGTGCTTCCACTGTGCTTTTCGCAAGATTTGTCCTTCCGTCCACAAGCGTCAGAAGAATACCGTCGATTTTCAAATCGGCGTTTGTGTGTTTCCTTACTTTCGCAATCGTCCCCAAAAGCTGCGTCATTCCCTTAGCGGGAAGATACTGCGCCTGAACGGGGATAATCACGCTGTCAGCCGCCGTAAGAGCGTTAAAGGTAATCATACCCAAGCTCGGCATACAGTCAATAAGGACATAATCGTACTTGTCTTTTACAAGGCTCAGATAATTCTTCAGGACGCTCTCTCGGCTCATCGCTGTTACAAGCGTCATTTCCAATGACGATAGACTGAGATTGGACGGTACAAGGTCTACTTTTTCTTTATGGTGCAGAATACCGTCAAAGGGATTTTGCTCCTGTTCCGATATGATCGCCTGTAACTTCTCTGTCAGCGTTACGGAAAGGCTGTCGCTATCCCTCCAGCCGAGGCAGGTCGTTAAATCGCCCTGCGGATCAGCGTCAATCAGAAGCACCTTTTTCCCTTGCATAGCAAGTCCGACGCCTAAATTAACCGTAGTCGTGGTCTTGCCCACGCCGCCTTTTTGATTGCATACCGCAATCGTCTTGCAGTTTGACATCTCCGGCTTTACCTCCTTTCATAGATTTAGCCATTCACTTGAATTAAAATGAATGGCTATGTAATGATTTATCGTGGACACATTGCTCCGCCCTGAAATGGATGTCTTGCATAATTCGATAAATAACTTGGCACACGAATATCGTCTTGTTTTTTGCCATCATACAGCGCTAATCTTTCACGCTCTAATCTTTCTTTTCTTGCCTTTCTCAAAGCAATTTTTTCCTCTCTTTTCCTTATCGCTTTTTCTCTTGCTTGTTTCTTTATTTGCTCTTTCCAATTGTTGTAGCAAGAATAAATTTTCGATATGTTACCATACGAACAGCGACCTTGATAAATCGTTATATCAGACAGCCATTTTCGTTCAGCAAAAAGCAGGTTAGAAAAGCGCACCCAATATTCCTTTCTTCCTATAATAACTTTACAGGTGTTTTTCTGTTGGGTAGGAAAAGCCCTTGCTAAAATAAGTTGATTTTCTTTTGTTACCCGCAAAACAATAAATAGACTTTCAGTCGTTCCTGCCTGATTAAGAAAAAACCGCTCACCCTTTTCAAACTGTTTTGACTCAGGCTCCGGCTTAGAAAACAAGAACAAGTTTCCTCTTATAAGTTGATTATTCATTTACTCATCTCCTTGATTTAATAATGTAAAGACCGCAGTATTTGTTCTCAACGCCCCCTGCGGAAAGCGATTCGCTTTGTACGGGAAGCACTAAGGTTACGGTTTGCGAAACCGTATCATAGGAATCTCACCTCTGCCGGGTACTCCGCCAGCTCCGTAGAGAAGTATCATTATCATTCTGACT
>ENA-OZGV01000665-OZGV01000665.1-human-gut-metagenome-genome-assembly--contig:-NODE-665-length-17741-cov-6.782992_pt1 | contig 17741 bp, 17 predicted proteins | sample MGYA00245120_ERZ653665 | MGnify/ENA primary metagenome ERZ653665 (study PRJEB26926, sample SAMN06165250) | human gut metagenome | biome: ENVO:00009003; feature: ENVO:2100002; material: ENVO:00002003... | reverse complement strand
GTTTTCAAACTGACTTCAATTCCATCATGGATGTAATTGAATTCGGTAACGAAGAGCAGCAACAAAAAATTATGGACGTGGTGAATAACGTTGAATCTACCAGCGTTGCAGTAACTGCAATTTCTGAGCCAGGCGCTGGTTCTGACAACAATGCAATGACCTGTGTTACCAGAAAGCAACCAGACGGAACCTATATCCTCAATGGCCAAAAAACATGGGTTACCTTAGCCCACCTTTCTGTTTACACCATTGTTGTAGCTAAAGATGAAGATCCATCTTACGAAAACGACAAGTATTCCTTATGGATGGTTCCAAACGGAATCGAAGGCTACACCTATGGTGGCCTTGAAAAAATCGGCCAACAGATCGTACCATTCGTCGACTGTTTCTTTGACAATGTAGTTCTTACTGAAGACATGCGTCTTGGGCAACCAGGCGAAGGCTGGAAACTCCTTATGAAAAAGCTAGAGTTTGAACGCTGCTTAGTTGTTGCACAGGCGCTTGGTCAAGCACAGGCTGTTATGAACGAAGTTGGACCTTATTGCTCAGAACGAATCTGCTTCCAGAAACCAATTGGACATCTTTCTGCTATTCAGCAGCATCTGGTAGAGATGGAAACCATCTTAGATAACGTACGTACTCGTTTGTACAAGGTAGCCACCATGCTCGACCAGGGTAAATCAACCCGCCTTGAATCTGCTCTTCTAAAATCATATGCTTGCAAGAATCTTACTAAGGTTGCTGAACATGCTTTGTCAATCTATGCTGGCATTGGTTATACCAAGGAAATGAGCGCAGGCCGCATTTGGAACGACCTTAAAGGCTACGAATTTGCTGGTGGCACTAATGAAATCATGGATTACATTGCAGGTCGTCAGCTTGTAAAGAAGTACAAGAATAAGTAAGTTTTCTTTTTGATTTCTATTCTAAATTTAAACTTCATACACTATTTAGTCTCCTAAAAACTCAATAGATTACAAAATTGAGTCAAAGGATATTCCGCAAACAAAGACTGCGAGTTTTATCTCGCAGTCTTTTATTTATTCTTGGATAGGCTCGTAATTCATAACCGCAATTGTGAAATATGTTCTTTCATAGGGACGATAAAACGTAGAGATGGACATCTCCTCCACCCCGTCTTTGGATGCAATATCACTTATATCTTTAGGAATTGAATCATCCATGCCTTGTCCCAAAACGATAAAAGCTCCCTCATACCCTTCCAAAGCTTCATCCCATGATTTAACGCTTGTTAATGCTGGTTCATAAACTTTATATCCATAACCCCAGTTCCCTGGCTGCCAATCCAGATACGTTTGTTTGATATCTGGATACAAATCCGACGTTACCCCCATAAAACCGATATCAGAAGAAAGCACCAAGACATCAGAAAAATTATTCCAAATCTTACACTCAGCCACTTTATTATTAAATTCATTTAAAGGAGACTGATTTGCCTCACTATAATCATCATTAATCAAAAGTATCTGATTTAGAATCGCAAGAAGAAGCACAGTTATGCAGAAGCTTTTAACGAAATTCATATACTTGGTCTGACTTAACAATAAGGCCAACGACAGCAACAGTGGACCTAAAGCAACAGACAAATAGCGATAGTACACTATTAATGAATTCATCAATATCGAAGCAATGCATCCTATTACTAGAACACCTAGATACAATAAAATACCAAGTTTCGAAGCAAAGTGTGCTCGCTTTGGTCTATTAATGATCAGCAACACTAACAATGTAATCAGGGCAACTATAAGAGCAATGCTGACGATTTGAATTTCTAAGCCATACTCTCCCCTTAAAGCAAAAGATAATGGACTTGTTACAAACGGGTAAGCCAATAATTCAATAATAGTATAGGGAACATAAAACTTTGCCCAATAGGTATTAGATACCACAGAAATCTGAGTCAGTAATGTCAATAACCAAGGTGTATAAGCCAATAATTGCAAAATTGCACTAATCGAAAAATAAACTAGGTTACGTTTTTCTTTTACCTGATATTTAAGAAGAAATATGAGCACAAAAGCATTGACCAAAAAGACCGAAATGGCAGCAAAATAATGCAAATAAGCACTTGCTAAACTCGATAGCGCAAATAAGACCCACCAGTGCAACGGAATTACGCTTTTATCCTTTGCCAAACGCACTATGCGCAGTCCATAGAGGTAGCACAACATTACGGTAAACATAGCCCATGTATACATACGTATTTCTACCGCCATAAGGGCAATGTAAGGAATTGAAAACACTACAAAGGAGTAAAGGATACCTACTTTAGCGCCATAGTCCTTTCTTATGTGAGTAAATCCCAATAATGCTAAGCTAACTACTCCAAAAACCGTAAAAATACGGTAGATCAAAATTACTGAATCAATATCAGCACTAAAAATACCCGTGGAAACTAAATACAACACATGAAGAGCGCAATAATACAGCACTGGATGCACATCACAAGAACCATATGACCATATTTCAGAAAATGATTTAGAGGCAATACCTACCGAATAACTTTCATCGAACCAAATATTTCCATGAAAAGCGGTAAGCAGAAGAAAAAGAATCCCAATACCATATATTAAAAGGAATAGTAGTGAAGTACTATTCCTACCATTATCAAGCTTTTTCATACAGCTTTGTTTTAAGCGCCGAAAAGGATAACTCATACCAATATTAATCCTCTTTCAATGTGATTAACGACCCTTGAGATGAATTGACATTCCGATAAACAGAACCAGCATAATCAACAGGAGATCCTTGCCTAACTATAGGATACGAAAAGGGTAATTCGGAATCAGGTATTCTTTTGCCTTGAATATTATTCCAAGTAATCCGCTCATAACTTTGGGGCATAGCAGTTAATAAATTCTTTTCCGAATTTAATGTGGCTAACAATACTGCAGTTTCTTCATCTGATCCGGTTTTCATATCATTGCAGTATTCATTTCGTTCGATATAAATTGGACGACGCTTTGATTCTATATATCCACGCGCCATATATTCACCTAAAACACCCAAGATGAGCATCTGAATTCCGCTTAACAAAAGCACAACATTAATCAAAATCATCGTTGCTGATACATCATCATTAAAAGCGATTTTTTGATAAGCATAATACGCAAACAGGCATAATGAACAGAAAGCTAGCACTACCCCAAGTACCATAATAATTTTCAATGGCACGGTCGAAAAAGCTAATACACCATTCCAAGAATAAGAAAAAAGCTTATGAAGTGACCACTTAGATTTCCCAGAATGCCTATCATGGACCGTATAGGAAATTACCTTAGTTTTAAAACCAATCCATGAAAATAGTCCCTTGGAAAAACGATAACTTTCATGCATAGACAAAAGAGTGTCAGCAACTTGCCTAGTGAAAACCCTAAAATCACTCACATCTTCTAAAAGCTTAATGTCGCTTAAATGATTAAACGATTTGTAGAAAGCAGCCTTAAGAATACGAATCGGAAAAGAATCTTTTCTTTTTTCAGGAACCGCAGCAACACAATCATATTCAGGTTCTTTAATAAGTAAATCAAGCATTGCAGTGGCGGTTTCTGGATCTTGTTGCATATCGGCATCTATGAAGCAAACATATTGACCTGTAGATTTTTCAAGTCCAGCATAAAGTGCTGATTCTTTTCCAAAGTTTCGCGAAAGCTCAATTACCCGAAATGATATATTTCCTGATGCTTCGGATTCTTCTTTATTAGAACGATAGTTAGCTATTTGTTGACGTATAACATCGAATGTTCCATCAGAGCTGCCATCATCAACAAAGATGATCTCGCAGTTGTAGTTGGTTTTTTCTAGACAGCGACAAGCTGACCAAAAAAAATACTCAACGTTTTCTGCCTCATTGTAACAAGGTACTATCAAAGAAAAATCCATGCTATGCCTTCTTTACGATAACCAGATCAAATTCAATCTAGCATTAAGGCGCATATATTTTTTTCTCATAGCGAGATATTATAAAGCAGTTACATTACTGTAACCAAGTACACATAGACGTTATATTGCCGTTATCATCTCTTCATCAAGTCTTCTCCATTACCAGGTATGCTTTTAAAAAAATTATAAGGGGATAAAATGCGTATACACGCTGATGATTTTGGTATCACAGAGCAACAAGCACAAGACATTCTTTTGTTATGCGCCACAAATAATCACGAAGGCACACTTAACTCAGTCAGTATCTTGGCAAATAGCCCCTTTTTTGAAAGCGTAGCACGTACACTAAAACCCGCTATAAAATCAGGAAAACTAGAAATTTCACTCCATATTAATCTTGTTGAAGGGCAGCCTTGCGCACCTGCTAATGAAATTCCGCTGCTGCTTAACAAAAGAGGAACTTTTAAGCACGACTTTATTGGCCTGCTGCTCCATTCGTTTGGATCTATCAAGACATCCTTTTACTCCCAAATAGTCAAAGAATGCACTGCTCAAATTAAACGTTACTTAGAAGTATTTCCTGAACAGCAGCATGCATTAAGCATAGATTCTCATCAGCACACCCACGCTATCCCCTTGATTTTTAATGCACTTCTAGAAGCCCTGTCGGACTGTAATTGCACGTTATCTCGCATTCGTATTCCTACAGAAGATATATCTCTCTACAAGAAATGTGGCTTACAAAAAATAATCCCTTGGCAAAACCGTCTAAAAATAAAGCTCATCAATTATTTATGCCGCAATATTCAACAGAAAATTCCGTCCAACTGTACTATCCCGCTATTCTGCGGTATTGGATTTTCTGGAGAAATGTTCAAAGTTACCGATAGTTTGATTAACGCTTTACAAGCAAAAGCCAATTCCTTAGATCGTGATGTTGAGCTGCTCTTTCACCCTGTATCCGTGCCAATAGAAAAATGCTTAGACCCGCTTAATAAACCATTTGCTCAAGCTTGCGCTTCAAAAAATAGAGATAGAGAAGCACAAAAACTCAGGGAAATGAAATAATCACGGCGCAAGCGTACATGCAATTAAGCTAATTCCTTTAACTCAGAAAATAACCGTTCGAAACGATCAGAGAAAAAGCTATCGCGTTGCCAAACAAAGTTTATACTATGGCCCAATCCCACTTCATATAGTTTAATTTCCCTCAGTTCTTTTCTATCAATTCGTGACTGAACAGCAGATTCATAAGCAAACGTTATTCCAAATCCATGCGTAACCATCTCAAGCACAATTCCAATTTCATTTGCTTCAATAACCCTATTAAAGCTACTAGGAACAAGATTCTTACGAGCAAGTGCTGCCTCAAGTACTGCGCGGCTGCCCGAACCTGCTTCACGAATAAGAAGCGTTTCATCAAGTAAATCGGTAAATCCAAGAAGCTCAGAAGAGTAGTTGGCTCCGTTAGGATTCTCTACGCAAATCATTCGCTCATAGGACCACTCTTTACAAGAATACCTAGTAGAATCAAAAATCCCTTCCACTAAGGCACAATCAATCAATCCATTATCGAGCTTCTGAAGTAAAACAGCCGTATCGGCTACATCAATACGAACATCAACAAAAGGATGCTGGGCACACCACCGTGCTAAAGGCTCAGCAAGAATAAACTCCCCTGCTGTTAACGTTGCCCCAACTACTAACGTGATATTCTTTGATTTAAGAGAAACAAGCTCTTGTTTTAGACGAGCCTCATCGTTTCTTTGCGACAATAAAAGATCTCTAGAAAGCTTCCCGGCATCGGTTAGAACAAGTGAACGGCCGCATCGATCAAACAACGTTACTCCAAGTTGTTTTTCCAACCAAGAAATGTGTTGAGACACCGCAGGCTGTGTAATACTTAATCGCCTTGCAGTATGGGTATAGTTCAAAGTCTCACAAACATCTAAAAATGTATCAACACGCCAATCTAGCATAAGGATTCCTTATGGTTATAAAAGTAATCATTAGGGATTATTTTACTAATTTACTGCCATACTTAATAGCCATAAACACTCTGTACGGTTTTTTTCGGAAAGGTATCCCCTATGTTTCGTGAATTTCTTAGCGAAGTTCCCGTACCTACCGCTGGACTTGCCCTTGGAATAGTTGCACTAGGAAAATTAATAGGATCTACTCTGCCTACATTTGAAATAGCCTGCGCTTCAATAAGCGCGCTTCTTATAGCACTGGTAACCTTAAAAGCTCTTGTTTGTAGGAAACAACTTGCCGCAGATTTACATCAAAGTGTTCAAGCTGCGGTTTTTGGTACATTCTTCATGACTTACATGCAGCTTTCATCGTATATTGCCAACGTATCACTGCTTGCTGCACAAATTGTATGGTTTGTCGCAGTATGTGGTCAGTTTGTTTTAATGATCTGGTTCACCAAAGAACGAATTTTGGAATTCAAACTTGGTGATGTATTTGCTACATGGTTTGTTTGTTATGTAGGCATTATCGTTGGATCCGTTACTAGTCCCACCCTTCACTTAACATTTGTTGGTCAAGGATTATTCTGGTTTGGATTTATCGCCTATATCATTTTGCTTTTTTTGGTAACTGCTCGCCATGCAAAATTATCTCTAACTGCTGGTGCAGCTCCTACCTTCTGCATTTACGCTGCCCCTATGAGCCTTTCATTAGCGGGATATCTTGCGGTGTATTCCAATCCAAACATAGTATTCGTTGCAGTACTAGAAGTATTAGCACAGGTACTTTTTGTGGTAGTACTTACTCAATTACCAAAATTATTACGCGCAGGTTTCTTCCCAAGCTATGCAGCAATGACGTTTCCTTTTGTTATTACCGCAACAGCACTCCAGGGGGTTATCCAGACACTCACAAGCGCAAGTATCAGCCTCCCTTTTGCATGTACTGTTCTTTTCTATGCAGAAACAGTATTTGCACTAGGCATGACCGCTTTTGTTTTATTCTGCTTTATCCGCTTCTTTTTTCAAAAAATTGTTGCACTTTCAGAATCGAAAGCATCAGAAACAAAACCTTGCCTCAACTAAATTGATAAAAGAAAAGCGCTACGAACTGCTTACATTACAAACAGCTCATAGCGCAAAACTTAATTCACAACTGTTCTATCGCAAGGGAACAATTTCATAAATATCAGGCAATTCACCAATAGCAACAAGATGTTTTGCATATGCCATATTTTGAGCAAGCAAGGCACGTCTGCCAAAAATCAAACGATCTTCCCAGCAAGTACGTTTACCACTATGGGTAGAAAGGTATGAAATTTTACCAATATCGCTACATTCAGGATCGTCTAAACAAATTTTCTTGAAAGAATCCAATTGCCTTCTGTAGTGATCAAGCACTTTATAACAACGGGCACTTAAATCATGACCTTCTTGCCCATGACCACATAAAACAAGATCAACATCTAACAAGCTGAGTCTTTTTAAAGTATCAAGCATGATGCCTAATTGATCTTCTTCAATTGATTCCATCATGATAGGAGGATTTTGGCTATACAAAACCTGATCCCCTGCAACAAGCAACTTTGCTTGCTTATCAAGCAAGCACACATGATGCAAATCATGACCAGGAGTTTCTAGCACTTCTAACACATAGTTGCCTACTGAAATTGACTGCCCCTCATGAACAACGGTTAAAGGAATGTCTTTTTCACCATTTATAGTCATTGGTTGCCAATATTCCGGGTCATATGAATCATTAACATCAAAAAAAGCACTAGTGTTTCGTTCGATAGCACCAATTTCTTCAGCTGCCATAACAGGTGTTCCGTGTTTTGAGACTGAATCTATACCAGCATAAACTGTCATACCTGGCTGCCAAATTTGATCAAGACCTGCGCAATGATCCCAATGAAAATGCGTAATAAATACATCCACGCTATCCCAAGAAATATCAAGACAAGCTAATGCTTTATCGAAGGTTTCCTTAGTTAACGGATTGTTACAGCCCGTGTCTACAATGAGTGATCTGCCATTATCATGAATACCATCGGCCTTAAAAATAAAAGAATTGGTAGATCCTATAGCCTGCGGTGTTGGTAAATCTACTAAGAACACCCCAGGGCTTACCTCTGCAAACTGAGTTCTTCCCGAAAACCTATATGGCATTACTTGAACAGACACGATATCCCCCTCAATCATTACTGCTCGAACAATTCCCACTAATAAGGCTCTGTTCCCCAAAAAACACCTATTACTATACACGTCTGAACAAGAACGTTCATTTCAAAGTTTACGAAATGGTACCCACCTCTATCAACATCAGAGATGGTTCAAAGCATCCGTTAAAGGAAGATGGAACAGTAAACGTTTTCGAAAACAGCCCTTACCGCTACTTTTTCCATGCATCTACCAGTTCTTTTGCTGCAGCGTACGGATCTTCTGCGCCACAGACGGCAGATACCACAAAGAAACCATCCACACCTGTACTTTTTACTAAAGGAATATCCGCCAGTTTAACGCCACCACCAACAACTATTGGAACAGGACTAGCTTGAGCAAGATCTCGCAAATCATCAATACTTTTTGTAATTATGGTGCCATCTGCACTCCTACCACAATCAGTTTTAGTAGGAGTTTCATGCAAAGGTCCAACGCCAAGGTAATCCACCAAACTCATATCAGCAGTTTTTACATATTCCAGCATTTCATCTGCCCGAGCGGAAAGTCCAACGATAGAGTCCTGCCCTAAAAGCTTTCGACACACTTCCACAGGAATATCGGTTTGACCAACATGAATTCCGTCAACTTTCACTCCTGCTTCGCGCGCTGCCAAAACAACATCCAAACGATCATCAACTAGCAGAGCAACCGAATCACTCTTGTCAGCTTCAGCAATAACAGAAGCTGCTTGCGCGGTGTAAGAAATCAAATCCCTTGCAGAGCATTCCTTAGAACGAATTTGAACACAGGTAAATCCTGCCTGAAGCGCTTGTTGAATTACATCACTTACAGGTCTTCCCAAAGTGTTTTCTGGCCCTATAACCAAATAAGCAGAAATATCTAGTGCATTTCTCATGACAAACTCAAATCCTTATTGAACTAGCAAACGAGTTCTAACTATTCGTTATTCAAAATATTATCTACTACCGCAACTTTTTTATGCATCATATCAGTATGACCTGGACGAACATCTGCCTTAAGAATTACTTCGGTACGAATTCCTTTTTCCGCCAAAACGAACGTTGCTTCTTTAACTACCTTCATAACATCATCCCATTCACCTTCTATTTCAGTGAACATAGAATGCGTTTCGTTAGGTAACCCTGATTCTCGAATCACCTTTACCACTTCAGCAACATACGTTGACAGCTCTTCACCTTCACCAAAAGGCGCAATCGCAACAGCAACAAGCGTATTCATAAAGCAGACCCTCCTTTAGTTTTAGGCTTCTTCAATTTCTAAAGAATTATGTGCGATATCTAATGGCGTTGATAAATACAGCTCATCAATAAAAGTAACTTTAAAACTTGCAGGAGCATTTGCATGCTTTTGTGCAGCTGTTCCCGCAACATTGTAATGCGCCACTCCAGCAAGAGCTGCAGTAAAAGGATCAGTTATGCACGCATACACCGCTAATACACCGCCTTGAGAACACCCAAAACCAGTCACCTTTGACATCAAAGAAGAACCGCCTTTGGAATAAGTAACAATCTTGCCATCAGTCACCAAATCAGTTTCACCAGATACCACAACTGCACCACCAGTATAACGAGCAAGTGCTATGGCCGCACCACGTGCTGAAAGCACTTCATCAGTACTATCAACGCCACGAACACGTGCCATATCATCAGTTGTACCTTCCAAACCCCATAAACCGGCAAGTGCAATTATCTCTGACGCGTTACCACGAATGATAGTTGGCTTATATTGTTTTACTTCAAGAAGTAACTGGGTTCTTTGTTCTCCAATACCAATACCTACTGGATCAATTACCCATGGGGTGTCTGATTTGTAAGCTGCTGCTGCAGCACGAGGAATAGTTTCGGTATATACAGGAAATTGAGTACCCATATTCAGATAAATAGCACCGCCTGCTGCCACTAAACATTCTGCCTCATCGGGCAAATACACCATAGCTGCAGAACCGCCTACCGCAAGCTGTGCATTAGCAACAAAATCAATAGTTACCGTATTAGTTACCGATCCTGCCATTGGATTTTCAGCACGAAGCTTTTCAACTGCTTGTTCGATATTCTGTCTAATTTCATCAGTTGTAATCACGATTCCTCCAAACACTAAACTACGTACGATCTACTCCATGCTGCGAACCAAATAAAAAGGAGCGCCGCATAGACAGCGCTCCCAGAACTACTGAGATATTGCTCCCTACGCCAGTACTAACTGTCAGGTTCAAAGGGTTGAACATATTGCTCTCTCAGCCGTATTGTTAAAAGAATGTTTAGCGTAGTATCTTTACGCAATTACAAACAAACTCAGGCACCCCTGCATTTCGTATGTAGTACCATAGTAGCAAACTTACAAGAAGAAAGGAGCAGCATTATATGATCGGTACCATCATCAATGCGTGCGCCATTCTTGTAGGAAGTACTATTGGAAGTGTTATAAAACGTGGCTTAAAACCTAAATACCAAGAAGCGATTTTTACCGCCTTAGGTGTTGCCACCATAGCGCTTGGATTAAATGCCGCGATCCAAAATATGCCACAAAGCCACTACCCTGTTTTATTTATTGTAAGTATGGCACTTGGTGCCGTTATAGGCAGCGCCTTAGATCTTGAACGACGCTTTAAAGATGCCGTTTCTAAACACGCAAAAAATAACGGATCAGAATTGGCAAGCGGTCTTTCTACCGCCGTAATGCTCTTCTGCATTGGCACACTTTCAATCCTTGGACCTATTAACAGCGCACTGTATCACGATGAAACGTTTCTTTTAACCAACGCTACTCTAGACTTTGTTTCCTCAATTGTCCTTGCTGCAACATTTGGCATCGCTATTGCACTTGCAGCACTAGTTTTGTTCTGCTGGCAAGGAAGCATTTTTTTGCTTGCTAATTTCCTAGCGCCTTTTATGAGTAATGGTTTAATGGCAGAAATTAGTATCGTGGGAGGATTGCTTATTCTTGCAACAGGCATAAACCTGCTCAAGATTAAAAACATACCTACTATGAACTTACTACCTGCGCTATTTATTCCACCGTTATGGTTTGCTTTGCTTTCCGTAACAGGAAATTTTGGCGGTTTACTTGCTTAAAGCCTGTAGTTTACCTACAATTCGCTAATTTACGCCTGTATTTCAGCGTTTTTTAGCCTACCGCTTAGCTGCTCGCCAGCTAATGTTTACTTTGCTACACTTTGCACCTTCTGCGCGCTAGTCTAGCTCGCTATTCACTACTTACTCTACTGTTCTGTACTTGCTGCTTGCTGTTCACGCTGCTTTTTCTGTGCTTCTAGCTCATCGGTTCCCGTATTAAGGAAGTACACACCAACTACAACTAAACCTAACCCCAAGGCAGTTAGAGGCGTAAAAGGATCATGCCATACCAGCACACCAACTAACATGGTTAACGCCGAACCAACACCACCCCAAATGCCATATACCAATCCAAGGGGCATATGTTCCAAAATACGAACAAGCAAAATGAACGAAACTAAATAACCCACAAGAGTTACTAAGCTTGGGCCTAGTACCGTAAAACCTTCAGCCATTTTCATTGAAATAGTTGCAGTAACTTCGCACATAATCGAAACGCCCAAAAGCGCAAACCAGAATCGCTTAGATAAAGCAATCTTTTTAATTTCTTGCTTCTTTTCTGCTTGAAAATGAGACACTGCTTCAGAGCGCTTCTTATTGTTTGGTGATTTTTTTGATAAAAGCGCCATAATTACACACCTAATTTCAAAATAGCAATACCACCAATAATTAATGTCAACCCAACAACCTTTTTAAGGTTGAAACCCTCTTTCCAAACTATTGCTCCTACAACTGCCGTTAACGCAATGCCTGCACCCGTCCAGATGGCATATACCGGACCAAGAGGCAACATAAGCAGCACTTGGGAAATACACCAAAACGCCACTACATATCCAGCAATAATGCCAAGAATTGGCAGCTTGTATTTAAACCCTTGTGAAGCCTTTAGCATTGAGTCTGCAAAAACTTCCGAACAAACTGCAATAGCTATCAACAGATAGGGATTCATTTGCTGTCCTTTTCCTCGGTTAAATTTCCGAATTGCAATGCTAAACTCTGCCCTAAGGGAAGAGTCAAGGAGCAATCATGAGAAATTCACTCCTTTCAATAGGAGAGGCCGCAAAACTAAAAAATGTCAGCATAAAAGCGCTGCATTATTACGAAAAGTTAGGTGTTTTTATGCCTGCTTACGTAGATCCAGAAAGCGGGTATCGGTACTATTCCCCTGCCCAGCTGTTCGACCTTGATGTAATTCTTACTTGTAGCGAACTAGGTATTCCCCTAAAACGTATTCTGGATTATCGAAATGAATACGGTACCCTTGACCTTCGGCAACTATTACATGAAGGTGCTGATCTAGCTGAACAGAAACTACAGCGAGCTCAAAAGTCCCTCTTACAAATAAATTCTTGCTTAGAAGAAATATCTCACCAAGATACTTATCGTCACTCCCAAGCACCCTATACAAGAACACTAGACGCTGCTTATATATATGCCGCTCCATGGGATTTGACTGTGCCTTTTGAAGTAAAACGGTACTTGAAAACTATGAGCGATTTATATAAACAAGCCGACCTTCTTGACACCACGCCGCTTTACTTTCAAGGGTTATTAATTAATACGCAAACATCTCCGTTTATTTGCAGCGCTTACGTGCAAATTGACCCTTACCCTAATCAGTCTATAGACGAGACGTTACATTATTCTGTAACGAACAAGGCTTCTTTTAGCCGAATCGACCGCCACACCTATAAAGGTTTCCGTATTGAACACACAAGCCTTTCAGAATGCGTAAATAACGCCTTAGACTATACAAAAGACAGACCAGGCTATTACTTAATGACCGAAGTCTGGGACGCTGAACTCTCTTCTAACTCCTATGTCGTTGAACTATTGCAACAAGTGGTAGAATCTTGATCGTTTCTATCCCCTAATATCGAGAAAGTATGTAATGAGTAAAAAACCTTTCGACACAGCCGCAAACGCTGGATCTTCTCGTGAGCATTTTGCTTCACGAATTGGATTTATCCTTATTGCAGCTGGCTGCGCTATCGGTATTGGTAATGTATGGCGCTTCCCTTATATTACTGGCGAATACGGCGGTGGTGCATTTGTATTGTTGTATTTGATCTTCTTGGTCATTCTTGGCTTGCCCGTTATGGTTATGGAATTTGCCGTAGGTCGTGCGAGCCAAAAAAGTTCCGCCCAAGCATTTGATATCTTGGAGCCTAAACGTCGTTTTCACTGGTTTTCTTGGTGGGGCTACATTGGCTGCATGATTTTAATGATGTTTTACACCACCGTTGCTGGTTGGATGCTTGCTTACATTCCCAAAATGGCATCAGGTACCTTTACAGGAGCAGGAAGCGAAGCTGCTGCAAATGTATTTAATGCCATGTTGGCAAATCCAAGCGAACTCATAGGCTGGATGCTTGCTGCTATTGCAATTGGCTTTGCAATTTGCAGTCTTGGTCTCCAAAAAGGCGTAGAACGCATTACCAAATGGATGATGGCTATTCTATTTGTGGTAATGATTATCCTCTGTATCAGAACCATGACCTTACCTGGCGGCACTGAAGGTATCGCCTTCTATTTGATCCCTGACTTTTCGCGCCTTTTCGAAAACGGTTGGGCTACATTCGGTGAAGCAACCTATGCCGCAATGGGTCAAGCATTCTTCTCGCTATCCTTAGGCATTGCTGCGATGGAAATATTTGGTTCGTACATCAATCGTGATCGTCGCCTTACCAGTGAAGCGATTTCTGTAACTGCATTAAACACGGTAGTTGCTATTCTAGCCGGCTTGATCATTTTCCCCGCCTGCTTTGCTTACGGCGTGACACCTGATTCTGGCCCCTCCTTGGTATTCGTTACTTTACCCTTAGTATTCGCTCAAATGCCTTTTGGCGAGTTATGGGGCGCATTGTTCTTTGTGTTTATGAGCTTTGCGGCGCTTTCAACGGTAATCGCCGTATTCGAAAACTTAATTAGTTGGTGCATGGACAAATGGAATATGACACGCTCAAAGGCGGTCGCTATCAATGGCATACTCGTTATTATTCTCAGTCTTCCTTGCGCCCTTGGTTTTAATGTTTTGTCTGACGTTACCATTCCTGCGATTGGCGATATTCAATCTATTGAAGACTTCATTGTTTCGAATAATATGCTGCCATTAGGTTCACTTATTTTTGTACTATTCTGCACTCGTCGTTATGGATGGGGTTGGAAGAACTTTGTTGCCGAAGCAAATTTTGGCAAAGGTATTGCCTTCCCAACATGGAGCCGTATCTGGGTTTCCTATGGCATTCCTGTATTAATCGTCATTATTTTCATTATGGGATACGCACCAAAAGTAATGACGTGGCTTGGACTAAGCTAGAACTAAAGTAATCAACCAACACCAAAACCAAGCTGCATTAATAACAAGGTCTAGAGTACCTATATACACCCTATTAAACATGCGGTCTGTTTGTTAGGAGCAGCACTTGCTTAACATCTGAACCGATGATTCCTAAGTCCTTTATAATGCTCCTGCTTTATATCTTTTAAGCAGGAGCATTAGGTTTGTCTATAAGTTAGAGACAACTGAGAAGGCGCATTAATGATGCTACACACTATGCTCTTCTTGAAAAAGGTTCTTTATCCTTTAAACAACCCACCATTACAACAATACCCAGCCGTTATGGCTGGGTATTGTTTAGTACTTAATTATAAAGTTCGTAATTAGTAAACTAGAAAGCTCTAAATCTACTGTAACGCTGCTGACGAAGTTCATCGGAAGTCATTGGAAGTAATTCCTCAAAAGAGCGAGTAATGAAGTCACGAACAGCAACTACAGCCTGTTCGGGATTCTCATGCGCTGGCTTTTCGCCTTCGCTAAGAACCTCTTCAATAAGACCCATATCGCAAGCCTCACGAGCGCTCATCTTCATTACGGCAGCAGCTTCAGCAGCGCGGGAACGATCTTTCCATAAAATAGAAGCAAAGCCTTCCGGCGAAAGAACTGAATATACCGCATGCTCTTGCATTGCTACACGATTGCCCATTGCAAGCGCTAAAGCACCACCAGAACCACCTTCACCAAGAACAACACACACTACCGGAACGCCAAAGCCAGACATAGCTACTAAATTATCAGCAATAGCATTGCCCTGACCACGCTCCTCTGCTTCCATGCCACAGAATGCGCCTTGAGTATCAACCAGACAAACAATAGGACGACCAAATTTTTCAGCCTGACGCATTAAACGCAAACTTTTTCGATAGCCTTCTGGCTGAGGGCAACCAAAGTTACGCGCAATACGCTGATGCAAGTCTTCACCCTTTTCCTCGGCGATAACAGTAACAGGAATACCGTCAATCCAGCCAATGCCGCCAACGATAGCGCCGTCGTCCGCAAAGGAACGATCACCATGAAGTTCAATGAAGCCATCCACAATATGATCAATATAATATTTTGCTGTTGGACGATGAACATTACGAGCAAGCAATACACTTTGCCATGCCGGATTGTCTTCTCCATCGCTACCAGCTTCGGTTTTCTTCATAGGAAGAATTGAAGGAGCATCAGCTACACCACGCTTATTAAGAGCATGCTTCAGCGGAAATGATTCATCTCCACTCAATGCAGCACCCGCAGCACCAAACAAACGCGCAAAAGGATTACCACCAACCGTGCGCTTAGAAACGCCACCGGTTTTTTTAGTTTCACCCGATTTAACACTAGAAGCAACCGCTTCACGAGCCGCACTAAGTACCGAATGGATAGGTTCAGCACCATCCTTATTAACTGCCACTTCATCCAAATCCTGTGTTGCACAATGAATTTCAATAACATCAGAAAGATATTTGCGCAAATCACAACGATCAACGATAGCATCAATTAAACCATGTTCAAGTGCGAATTCTGCAGTTTGAAACCCTTCAGGTAAGGTTTGCTTAATGGTGTCTTGAATAACACGACGACCAGCAAAACCAATTAATGCATGAGGCTCAGAAACAATGATATCGCCCTGCGTAGCAAAGGATGCCGTAACACCACCTGTTGTTGGATCAGTAATTACTGAGATATACAAAAGACCTGCACGACTATGACGTTCAATTGCCGCGCTAATCTTTCCCATCTGCATCAAGGACACCAAGCCCTCTTGCATACGAGCACCACCTGAAGCAGTGAAAATTACAAGCGGCAGGCCTTCATCAGTTGCACGCTCTACCGTTCGGGTAATTTTTTCACCGACTACGGAACCCATAGAGCCCATCATAAAGGTAGATTCCATAATACATACGGCAACTTTTCGACCCTTTAGACAAGCAGAACCGCAACGAACTGCTTCCTCTAACCCACTCTTAGTGCGATTCTTTTCAAGAATCGCATCATAATCTGGGAACGTTAGAGGATCGGTTTCTGGAATACCAGCATTCCATTCTTCGAAGGTGTTTTCGTCAAATAAGTACGCTAAGCGCTCATCAGAAGTTAAACGATACAGCTCACCACATGTTGGACAAACGCCGCCAGTCGCCAAAACGGGCTTTTCATCGTGATACAACTTACATTTAGGACACTTGCGCCACGTAACTTCATAGTCCCCAAAATCTGGATCAGGAGCACATTCAACCCACATAGTATGAGTGCGATCCTTATCCATAGGACCAAGTACCTGAACGCCTGCCTGATTGGCAACCATACGAAGCAATAAGCTATTTGCTGTTTCTGGATTACAAACCAACATTACTGTTGCGCCGCTTTTGCGAACAGCATCCATAATGGCATATTCGTTTGAAAACAGGCGTGCGTCAAACTTAGGACCAAGTGATGCAACCTGAGCGGCACCAGAACACGCAAAAGCACGCGCCTTGTCGTCAGTACCTGTCACCCAAATTTGAGAGCAACCGCTTTTTACGCAAGCCTTTACCGTTGCCTTCATGGGTGAACCATAACCTACAACTAACAAAGGCCCATCAAGTTTTGCCGACAAAATAGGCAACTGATATACAACGGCGGGACCATCAGTTACTACTGCTGCTGCTTGCATATTTTGCTGGGCAGTCATTACTGGTCGCCTCCCTCTATTTTTTTACCAGGCGCAATAACATACTTTTGTACTGCAGTTGCGCACACTTCCCCATCAACACTAGCTTCAACTTCAGCAACACACATGCGTGAAGAATTCTTAGTAATAGTTCCCTTTAGCGTTACCGTATCCCCAGGAAGTACCGTACGGCGAAACTTCGCTTTATCAATACCAACCAAATAACCCAGAGATCCTTCTTTGCCATCCTGAACAAGCACACAAATGCTTGCAGCCTGAGCTAGCGCTTCCATTAAAATTACGCCAGGAAGAACAGGATGTCCAGGAAAATGACCAGCGAAAAGTGGCAATTCTGGATCTACATCTAATTCTGCTACAACGCTTTTACCTGGTTCGCAAGAAAGAACGCGGCTTACCCACACAAAGGGATCGCGATGCGGAAGTAACTGCAAAACTCCCTCACGTTCGCAAGGAAATTCTACTGGTGAATTACCGAGTTCGGACATTAGTCACGCTCCTCAACAAAAGGTGACAAAGCCAAAGTAGCATTATGTCCACCAAAGCCTAATGAATTAGAACTGTCTCTTATACACATCTGACGCTGCCGACGATCTTAC
>ENA-OZGV01000583-OZGV01000583.1-human-gut-metagenome-genome-assembly--contig:-NODE-583-length-19229-cov-5.515855_pt1 | contig 19229 bp, 17 predicted proteins | sample MGYA00245120_ERZ653665 | MGnify/ENA primary metagenome ERZ653665 (study PRJEB26926, sample SAMN06165250) | human gut metagenome | biome: ENVO:00009003; feature: ENVO:2100002; material: ENVO:00002003... | reverse complement strand
TCGGAGATGTGTATAAGAGACAGGTTCAAAAAAATTATCACAATCCTATGAAACACAGAGATGAAATTTTTTCATGGGTCATGGCAATCCTAATTTTATTTTCAATGATTGGGGTTTCCTGGGTGACCTATAAAATCACAAAACGAAAATTTAAAAAGGAATCATCGAATAATTTCGAAAACCAAAAAACAGACACAGTTTATATCCCAGAGATTTTTACAATCCCTGAACCTTTCGAAATTATTATGAATCCTTCAAAGGTTGAAATTTATCGAAAGGATACAACTTCAAAGTATAATGAATTTTCCCTGCGGGAAAAAGATTTGGTGTTGTTCACACCAAATCGATTAGACAGCTTGATTATTGATTTGAATTATTTGAAGAATCTTCCAATGAATCCAAAACTATTATCACTTGATTTGAATCAAAACCAGTTGAGCTTGGGATTATCGGATATTAATGGGATCACGTCTAGAATATCTTATCCATTAAACCTTCAGAATTATTCCTATAGGTGGAATGGAAATTCTTTAACAAGCAAAAAACAGCCAAATTTTAAATTTTATCCAACACTTGGATATCAATATCGAATTTTAAATAATTTTCATGACATTGATCTCAAGTTAAATTTCAAGACTAAGGGATTTAATTACGAACTTGGGCTAAACGGATTTTACTATCCCAAATTCAAGAGTGATCCTGGATGGGATATCACAATAGGTTTAACCTATGATTTTTAAAAGAAGAAAAGAAAATGGCGAAAAAGGAAATAGATACCCCTCATCTGAATGCTCAACAATTTAGAGAATTGGTTCAAGTACAAAAGGATGTCTTTTACTTCTCAACATTTGCTTATGTGGTTCACCCAGTAAGAGGTAAAACAAGGTTCCTTTTATATCCATACCAAAAATCAGTACTGTATTGCTTCCTAAAACATCGATTTAATATCATCCTAAAATTCAGGCAAGCGGGGATCACAGAATTGATTTCTCTTTATTGCTTATGGCTAACGATGTATCACCCAAACAAAAAGGTGAATATCATCTCCATCAAGGATTCTGTAGCAAAGAAGGTTTTAAAGAAAATCAAATACATGTACAAGAATCTCCCAGAGCACTTAAAAGTTCCCATCGTAAATGGTAGAATGGGTGAGCTGGGAACAGCCTGTATAACAGGCGATACCATGATCCTTGGTACTAAAACTGATTTCCCAATTCAATCCATAGCTCCATCTGAAAAGGGTTATTTAGATGTATCCGGTTTGAATATAAGGGTTCTTACAGAGAATGGTACTTTTGAAAGGATTATGAAAACTTTCAATAAGGGTAAGCTAAAAACTTACACAATTGTAAATGATCGCGGGTTAACCCTGAGATGTACTCCAAAACATAAATTATTAACTACCAAAGGTTGGAAAACTGTAGGAGAGATCCTTAAAAACAATCTAACAGTGATTTTTAGGGATACCAAAGAACTTGTAAACTTAGCTCCACCAAAGGTAGAGAAACCAGTTACGGAGGAGATAAGAGAAACTAACATACCCGGGTATTGGGTATCCAATCTTGGTAGGGTGTTTACTACTAAAACCAAGAAAGGTAAAGGTCACGGTAGGGATGGTATAAATCCCTATGGGACAGAACTCAGGGTAATGGTTACTATGGTTAATCGACATGAGAGGGTCAAATTAACATACAAAGGTTCTCGTCAAGTGTATTCTGTACATAGATTGGTATGGGAAGCTTTTAAAGGACCTATCCCCGAAGGGATGATTATTGACCATATCAATGGTAATGGTTGTTGTAATTGGATAACTAACTTGCAAGTGATAACCTATTCGGAGAATACCAGAAGGGCTTTTACTATGAATAGAGTCTTAAAACAGTCTGTTCGTCAAACAGAGACATTATCATATAAACAGATAGGTCGAGTAAAAGAGCTTCTAAAAAGGGATAAATACCTAAATAGAGAAATAGCCAAACGAGTAAGTGGTGGGGATAAAGACCTATTGGATCCGAAGAAAGTATCTCGTATCAGTAGGGGAAAAAATTGTAGTGATATATATATCAGTAAGATAGCTAAGGTAGATACTACCCTAGAAACCATATATGACATGGAGGTAGAGAATTACCATAGTTATATAACTACTAATGGGTATATAAATCATAATTCTACAATTGAATTTATCAATGGCTCTTTTATAGAATCCATCCCAACCTCGGAAGAAGCAGGACGTTCAGAATCTCTTTCTTTATTGGTAATCGATGAAGCTGCAATTGTAAGATGGGCTTCACAGATTTGGTCTGCAAGTTTCCCCACACTTTCCACTGGTGGGAGTGCTATCCTAAATTCAACGCCCTATGGAATTTCTGGCTTCTATCATTCAAAATGGGTTGAAGCGATTACAGATTCTGATTCTCCTTTTCACCCTATTCGATTATATTGGAAAATGCACCCCGAGCGAGATCAGAAATGGTACGATACAATGTCCAAAGCTTTGGGCCCAAGAAGAACTGCCCAAGAAATTGATGGTGACTTCCTTTCTTCCGGTAGTACTGTATTTGATCTTACAGATATTAAGGCAATAGAAGATACCCTATCGGAATACCCAGTAATCGAAACAAGGTTTAATGGCCAGTTAAGAATCATGGATAAACCAAAACAGGATGTAAGATACTTTATTGGTGCTGACGTTGCTACGGGACGTTCTAATGACTACTCAGCTTTTACTTTAGGTGATTCTAATGGAGAAGAAGCTGCAGTATTTAAAGGGAGAATCCCAGTAGAGAAATATGCTAAAATCTTGGGCAACCTGGGAAAAGAATTCAATTGGGCAACAATTGCCCCTGAAACTAATGATATTGGTTTGGCAGTAACAACTTTACTTCAAACCGAAGGATATCCTCAATTGTATTATCATAAAAAGCTTCTCAAAAAGAAAGGAAAGTCAAGGCCAGAAGTAGAACAATATCCCGGATGGATAACCACATCTAAGAACCGATCCCTAATCATTGATGGATTGGAAGAAGATATCAGAAAAGATAACATTACAATTAAGGACCCATTTTTTGTTCAAGAGGCTTATACCTTTATCTATGATTCAATAGGCAGGCCAGTAGCAATGGGTAAACACAACAGAAACAATCAAACCTCAGACATTGACATGGATGAGGAAACCTATTCGGATGATAGTATTTTTGGTAAAGCAATATACAATCATGTGAGGAAGAATTACAAACCTTCATTGATAATTCAACCTAAATAACAAAATATATGGTATTACAATCAATTGGGAATTGGTGGTTAAACTTAATTGGTGTTCGGAGGGATGATTCGAATGCCTATAAGGATAAACCAAAGTCTGACCCCAATCCAAGAACCACAGCCCCTATCCCACCAGGTAGGGTTTCTGTGTCTAATGATACTACTGATATGTTATCTGTATTAAAGGGAGAAGCTGACTTTGTTACTCCTTCTTTTCGTACAGAAATCATCCCACTTATCAGAAGTCTTTATAAAGTTAACCCAGATGTAGGTATAGCTGTTCAGGATATGTTTAAGTTGGGAAATACGAAACATTTTATCGAATTCCCACATAATACTCCGGAAGAAGCTTTAAAAATGAGGAAGCATCTCAGGGATGTTTCTAAAACCTGGTCTAATTATACAGCAGGTATCTTTGGCTTAGTAAACAAGATGTTTGTTCAAATGCTTGTTTCTGGTGCCATGAGTATGGAAGCAGTACCAAAAAAAGACCTATCTGGGATTGAAAGCATTATCTTCATTAAACCAGAGGACATTGTATTCCAAAGAGATCAAAATGGTAAATATCGACCCTACCAATTGAACAAAACTTGGAATCATGGTAAATCAGAAAGGTTAATTGAACTTAACCTAAATACCTACATCTACCTTTCAATGTTCAATGATACTGATGAACCTTATGGGATTCCAACTTTCATGGCTGCATTGGATTCATTAAAGACCCAATCAGATATGAAAATTAATACCAAGCATATTATGGAATTGGTTGGTATGATGGGATTCTTAGAAGCCAAAATGGCAAAGCCAGATATATTACCAAATGAAAATCCTAAAGCTTACGAAGCCCGATTAAATCGAATGCTTCGGGAGTTAAAGGTTAACACAAGGGAAGGATTAAAAGATGGTACTGTAGCTGGCTTTATCGATGATCATGAATTCAAGTTAAATTCCACTACCAAGGATATGGGTAACTTGGATAAACCCTGGAACATGAATCAACAATCAGTGGCTAATGGTTTGGGTATTTCTGGTTCTCTTATTGGGGTATCCAATGACAACAAAACAGAGGGTGGAACAAGTATCATGTTCTCCAAAATGATCTCTCAGCTTGCGAATTTACAGGAATTTGCAGTTTATGCTCTTGAATTTATCTATTCACTAGAATTGAGATTAGCTGGACTTCCAAATAAAGGATGTAAGGTTAGGTTCTTTACTTCTACGATTAATGATGAAGTCAAAATTCAACAGGGTAAAGAGTATAAGATTCGTAATCTTAATTCTCTATATGCAGCTGGTATCATTAGCCAAGATCAATATGCCTTCGAAATGGGTTATGAAAAGCCCAATGAAAAGGAACCCAGAGTTCCATTAAACAAATTAGAAGATGGTGATGATGGGGCTAAAAAACAGAAAAGGGAAGCTGACAAGGATAAATCCGATAGATCACAAAGGGATAAGTCCAAAACAGTTCCTAAACGAAAAGATGGTGACACTAAAGAAAGGTAAATATTATGGGACAATTTAAAAAAGGGAAACAGGATACCATAGTAATTGGAGAAGGCCATTCTCTAATGCTTGGGCATATGCCAAACTCGATTCCTTCAGATGCCTATTCAGAATTAAACTTTGGCTTAAACAAGTCAGGGATAGAGAGTTATGGTTTTTGGAGTAATTCCATTAATTATAACACATTTTATCCAGGAGTAACCCAAGAGGAATTTATGCCTAAGGATACTGATTTCATTGAACCCGTTTATCGATTGCTTTCCGAGGTAATCGTAAACAAAGAATGGAACCCAGTAGACTTCAGTCGTAATGGAGCATTAAAAGCTTCATTAAAAATGTTGGTAGGGCAAACAGTTAACTGTGATCATTCAACTGATGTAGCAAATGCAATCGGTAGTGTAAAACAAACCTTCTGGCAAGAATCATTTAAACAGGATGGCATCGTAATCCCTGCGGGAATTAACGGAGTATTAAAAATTGATGCTAAGGCAAATCCCAGACTTGCTAGAGGAATATTAATGGACCCACCAAGCATTCATTCCAATTCAGTATCTGTAAGATTCATTTGGGATAAATCACATCCGAACTTGGATGAAGATGAATTCTGGAATAAATTGGGTACATACGATGAAAAGGGTAATCTGATTTGTAGAGTAGTAAAGGAAATCGTATCCTATTACGAAACCTCTCTGGTATCTCACGGAGCTGACCCATTTGCCCAGAAAATCGATGAAAATGGGAATATCAATGATCCGAAATTTGCTTCGAAACAAAGTTACTCGGCAAACAGAGGTAATGATATCGAATATTATTTCATGGATTATAAAAAACTCATAGATACTGAGAGTATTAACAATACTACGGTATTTAATATGAAATCTGATAATTCATCTGATCATTCAAACAACAAAAATTCTATCAATATGAAAGAAAAGGAATTGCTTGCCCTCTTAGTAGGTACAGGGATGTTAACACTTGCCGAGGGCAAGGAAGTTAACCTTGACAACGTTAAAGAGGCAGTTACTTCATTGGTAGCTTTGAAAAATTCTTTAGAAACTCAGGTAGAGGAATTGAATAATTCCAAAACTGGTTTGGAATCCAAGGTTACTGAGTTAACTGCTAAGGTAACTGAATTGGAAAATGCAGCTCAGGTTAACAAAGTAATGGCAGAACTGGGAGCCAATTATTTGAAGAGCTTGCAGGAAAGCACAGTAGAAACTTACAAAAAGACCTATGGTGAAAAGGCTGATGAAGCAATTGTAACCTTGATCACAGGAACCTCCGATGTTGCTCAGCTAACTGCATTAAAGAAAACTTATGATGCAGAACTGGAAAAACAGTTCCCTTTAACTTGTTCTGCATGTGGCTCTCACGATGTAACTAGAGCTTCTTCTCAGGCTGAGGGTGAAGAAGGTACTACCTCTACAGACAAACCCAAATCCCTTCAGGACATTGCTCGCAACATAGCAAGCAACAAAAACAAAGGGTCAATCATTTTTAAATAATCTCTAAAAGTCAATCAATATGGCAGACTTCACTAAATTCGGAGGAACTACTCCTCGAGTGGTGATTTACAAAAGTGAATCCCACAAATTACATCAGGCATTCCCTGTTAAAGCTTCCGTAAAGATTTATGCTGGAAACCCGGTAGCAATTACCACTGATGGTAAAATTGAATTGTTGACAAATGCTAACGAAGCTAACTACTTGGGAATCGCAGTTACCGATAACATTAACCCAGCTTACAAAGAATCAGCAAATGCAGGTCCCGGGGAAGTAACAGTTGCTGTTCAGGGTTTCATGATTATCAATGCAATCTCAGAAGCCGCTTTAAATGCGGGTCCAGTAGAAATTGGTACTGGCATGGATGCTACTAACCATTTCACTAAGTTCAAAACTTTCTCTCAGGCTGGTGCTGATGCTGCAACTCGTCCCGTGAATTTTATCTCCCTGACAAAAGCTTCAGCAAAAGATGAACTGATTCAGGTATTATGTAAATAACAAAAAGAACAGAAAGATATGTCTGAAAAAAAATTAATGAAAGAAAACTTGCTCAAGGAATTGCCCGAAATGGGAAAAAACCTTGATGCAATCAGAAAAGGTACGAATACCGAGTTATCTGCCGATATCTCAATGGCAGAAGTAGTAAACGAAAGATATGGAGTTTCAATGGATCAGTATCTCTCAATTTTGGGTATCGATACAAAAAAAGATACATTGCAGAACCTTTTCACAATGCCCGATCAGTCAGTTCGCTGGGTAGTTCCTGAAATCATCCGTGCTGCTATCACATTGGGTCTTCGTCAGGCTCCATTCTATCCGAACATCATTGCTGGTGATCAACCGGTAAATGGTTTGCAGGTAACTATGCCGTACATCAACATGTCTGATGCTGCTCCGGCAAGAGTAAACGAAGCTGAAACAATTCCGTTGGGAACAATCTCTTACGGACAGAAACAAGTTTCTATCTTCAAAATCGGTAAGGGTATCAAAATTACTGATGAAGTTAAAAACTACGTTTCTCTGGATGTGATGGGAATTTTCCTTCGTGACTTTGGTATTCAGTTGGGGTATGCAATGGATAACCTTGCAATCGACACGGGTATCAATGGTGACAAAATCAATGGCTCAGAATCCGCTCCAGTTATTGGCGTAGGTACAACTTCAGAAGGTATCCAATATCGTGATTTGCTCCGTATTTGGATTCGAGGTTCTCGTATGGGCCGTAACTTCACATCAATGATTGGAGGAGAAGATGAAGCATTGAATATCCTTGATTTGCCCGAATTCAAGGTAAGATCAAATGGTACTACAGAAGCTACTCTGAATCTCCATACTCCGGTACCTAACCGTGCAGACTTCTGGATTCATGGTGGTATCCCTGCAAATCAGTTGATGCTTATCGATAAAGCTGCTGGTATGATTAAGCTTACTGCTCAGCCTCTGATGTTGGAATCCGAAAGAATCGTTTCCAATCAGACTGAAGCTATGTATGCTTCTCTTACTACTGGCTTCTCAAAAATGTACAGAGATGCAATCGTTATGTTGGATTCCAGCAAGGCATTCTCTTCCAATGGATTCCCAGAATATATGAACCTGGATCCTCTGATGTCAGTAAATCTGGAGTAATTTCCTTTTTCTTCGGTCTTTTTTCTATCTCATCCCAGCTCATACATTTTCATGGGCTGGGATTTATCACATAACAACATATAAAAATAATTTAAATAATTTAAGATATGAAGTATTTGAAATTAGGTGATAACGCAACCTCATTCTATGATATGGGGACTGGCCTTAAAATTTCCGGTAAAGATGTAGTTGCTGTAAACGAAGCCTACCTTAATCAAGGTAAAAGAACAAGAAGAGCTCTTCAGGGCGGTCATTTGATTTATGCAACCAAAGAAGAGTATGAAGAAGCTAACGGTGTAAAGGCAGAATCCGAAAACAACACCGTAGAAAGCCTTTCAAAGAAATTCTATAATCTCTACCAGTCTGGGAAATCAACAAAGGAATTAGCTGATGCTTTCAATAAAGCTCAGTTGGTGAAGATTGCTGAAGCTGCGGAATTGGAAGTAGAAGAAGCAGATACAAAATCCAGTTTGGTAGAAGCCATTATCGAACAGATTGAATCCACCGATGAGGAAACTGATGAAGAGTAAACCTCTCTCAACATACTCAATATAAATTCATAATGGGGCGAATGCCCTAAAAGTCCTAAAAATATGGTAACAAATTTTTCATTCCAAAAAAACGGGTTATCAGTATCTTTTAGAGACCTTTCAACCGGAGTCCCAGATGGTAGTACATATCACTGGGACTTTGGCGATTTTAAAGGGTCCGAAGAGAGAAATATTACCCATGAATATGAAAGCTCTGGGTTTTACATAGTGACCCTTAAAATCACAGCTCCTGCAGTTGGAGAAGAAGAACCTCAAGTAGGTGAAAAACAATTAAGGTTAGGAATCAGTGATATGTCCAAAACACAACTCTCAGATTCAATATATAACCTTATCAATTCCTATATCCCAGAAAGTTTGCTTCCTTACCTTTCAGATATCGACAAACAAGCCTACATCGAAAAATGGCAATTATATATCCAACCTCTTGTTTGTCGACCCTGTGGAAAAGAAATCCCATTAGAAGAATATAACAATGAGCTTGCTTATGAAGCTCTAGAAAACCAATTAATAATGGAGTTATCCGCATATGACTTCCTTACAGTGGGAATCATCAATATGATGAGATCAGCTACGGATATAATCCAAAACGAAACAAACAGCTCAACACAAAAACCTGGAGAAGGTGAAGGTGGAGAAGCTAATGCAAACCAAAGAGTAAAGGCAATCACAACGGGCCCAACAGAAGTTCAATTCTACGAAGGATTATCTGGAGATTCAGCATCATCTTTGGCTAAAACAATCACAGGAGCATTACAACCGGGTGGAGTAATTGATACATTAAAGGCTAATCTATGTATGCTTGCGGGAAGGCTATGTATTTATCTCCCAATCTGTACTCAACCTAGAACAGTTAAAGTTCCTAAGGTTGTTAATCGAAGAAAACCTGGACCAATCGGAGGTCCTAATCCTATCAGTATATTAAATCCTTCAAACATTTAAAGCTATGAGTGTATTTATTGGATATCCCAGTTTCATGGCATATCAAATGATGAAAGGTAAAAAAGGTAATAATGATGGGTTTCCATCTATTCCTGGTATGATTGCAAGATGGTCTGCCAAAGGATTAACCAATGAAGATATGTCTGCTAATCCTGTATGGAAAGACCTTACGGGTAATGGGCATGATTTACAGATGAAGAACTTTGGTTGGGCAGGTATGTCTGGAGTTGGTGGATATGAAATGAATTTCAATTTATGGAGAAACAATGTTTCAAGCATTCCAGATATTTCTATGTCTACGACGACTACCTCAGTTAGTGTAAGTGTTGGAAATTCTACTTATAATAACTATCTTATTTATATTCATATAAGTAGTTGGGATATAAATAAGAATCACTGGTTGAAGGTCACATCTACTTATGAAGATGGAGATCTCGCCTTTATATTTTATAATGGTAGCAATACTAAAAAGATTGGATTGCCAGCTAACGGCTATGTAAACATACTTGCATACCCTGAATTTAAAGGCAATTATATGTATATCTCAACTATATCTAATAAGCAAGGTTCGTTTACCGTTGAGCAACTACCTCTCTACCCCGGTGCACTCGTCTTTGACGGAGTAGACGATTACGGTATCTGTGAGAACTTCCCTATTCTTACCAAGGAAAAGGGGTATACGGTTGTGGCGTTGAGACAGTGGATTGAAGAAAAGAACAGTATAACAGCACTGGTATCTAATAGCAAAAATTGGAATCAGGATGGTGCATTTGTATTTGAGTATAATAGCTTAGGAAACAATTTTCCCAATATAGAAATATCTTTTGGTTCTAATAATCTGTTTGATAGAGGACTATCTCCTTATTCCTATCAAACATCTAAATCGTATAATGGTAATTTAATAGAATCGGGAAGTTTTTTGGGAAGTGATAAATTGGTAGTCGCGAAGGCTAATGAAAATTTATCACATAACTCCAATATCGCTATCTGGGAACTTGTATTTCTCGACCACGATGCCACCGAAGAAGAACTCCAAAAAATCCAAGACTACTACAAGAAAGAATACCCCTGGCTATTCTTTGACCAAGCATGGACAGTGGTCGGTAAAACCAACGAAGATACCGACAGGGCTACCATAGCTAACATAACGGGCAATGGTAATGATCTTGTGCTGTCTAATTTTGGGTTTATCGAAGGAAGTGGCTACAATAAAGAAGGGGAATATGCTGGCTATCTGGTAACAGATGGTGTGGATGATAAGATAATATCGAGCAATTTCAAGTTTGGAGAAAATTACACAGTTGTAGGAGAGTGGAAGTTTTTACAGGAAGCTTCAAATGTTTCTGCGGGGTTTGTGAAGAATTCTAATTATTGGATTTTATACAATTATAAAGATGGAATAAACGCATACATAAAAGCAGATGCTCAGGGTTCTCTTATATCCGGTGTACGTTCAATTAAGGCTTCTACTTCAAAAGGAGATATCTATCCTGATTTTAATTCTTATGTAAAAATTGAACCAGGAAAAAGAATTGAGAGCCAATACGCATTGAATATAGCTGTTAATAGTAGTATTTTTACAAAACTCGCTTTCAAAAACCTTGCCATTTATTCAGAAGTCCTCTCAAAAGAGGATTGTATAAAAGCATATAACTACCTCCAAACCCTAAAAGCAAAGTAACATTAAAAATTAATTGGATATGAAATACGCAATAGTAAACATCGTATGGGCAAAGTCCCACGGAGTAGAAGTCCTACCGGAAATGAGGACAAGTGTAGATCAGAGCAAGGTGATCTTGCATGAAGAGTTTCTATCACCTTTCGGCGAAGAGGAATTTCCGAAATATGAATCTACGGACCCGGAGTTTATGGAGCTGCTGGCAAGCGAAGAATGGGCTTTGCCGGAAGGTGTAGAGATTAACAGGGAATTTAGCCGGTTACTGGCCTTTGACCAAATGGACAAGGAGGCTACCGAAAAGATCAATACATATGACCTTTCCCCGTCGGAAGCCTTACAGGTCAAAGAAAGACATCCAAAATGGAAAATAGGAATTGATGTCGTTAAAGGACACAGATATCAATATGGGGAGGATCTTTGGGAAGTATTGCAAGGTCACAAAACACAGGAAAATTGGAAACCCTCTTTGGAAACAGCCTCCCTTTGGAAACGGGTTGATGAAGAACATGCAGGGACAAAGGATGATCCTATTCCTTATGCACCCCCAATGGAAATATTCAAGGATAAGTATTATACCCAATCCAAGGTATTATATAAATGTATAAGAGACAGTGGTCAACCATTATCTCATAATCTGCCTGATTTAGTAGGAAACTACGTAGAGAAAGCTTAATCCAAATCTATGGCATTCTTAGTTAACGATTCGATATGGAAAAAATATAAGCATATCGTACAAAACTTCATTGACCAAGATGCAGGGTTACAAGAAGTGATTTGGTTAAAACATATTCAATATCCTTTACCATTTGGTGAAGATGATGATGAAAATAATTATGAAAGAATCCCTCTCCAAGCTCTAATCAATTACAATGCTTTCAGAACATGGCCTTTAAATGTAGGTACACCTTCTGGTGAATTGGATGAGATTAACTGTGCTATGTTAGTCTCACAAAAACAGCTTGTAGAAAAAGGGCTCACCAATAATAAGGGATATTGGACATTTGATGCTGCATTAGATAGATTCATTATTAATGGTGAATTATACATCTCAAAAGGTGATACTCAAGTAGCCCAGGCAAAAGATGAACCTATAGTATTTCAAGTATTACTCAGAAGACAAGAAGATGGCACAGATACAACGAATTAAAACTGGTGATACAAATTGGGGAGATGAAGCAACCAAGCTAAACACCAATTTCAACCAGTTAAATCAAAATAAGGTAGAGGTAGTTCCAGGCTCAAGGTTAATCACAGAAGAAGAAGCTCAGAAGTTAAATGATTTACAGGACTTGGAACAACCAAATTTAAACGAAACTGATCCAAGTAGTTTTGCTTATGTAAAGGGCCAAGAAAAAATCCAATTGATTATGAAGGCCCAAGAATTACAGAACCCTCCTACTTCATCAACATTAACCTATCAAGTAAACGGTGAAACTTTCAGTTATAAAATTGGTCAATTTGTAAGGGCAATCGTAGATGGAGAGCCCAAGATTTATCAATTATATAACATTGTAAATGGTTCTGCTGTATGGAAAGAAGTAAACACTGGTTCTGGTGGTGGGGGTGAAGTTTCTGGGTATGCCGAAGGATTCAGTTGGTACGAATTAAAACTAATCCAGGAGATATTAAGCCAGTAAATGGGATTACCCTAAGTAAATCCTTAGTAACATATACTGTTACAGAAAGTGGAATTACTGGTGATACTACAAACATCTACAGCTTAATTGTTTGGGACCCAACTGATGCTACAGATAAAACAGTAACTTACAAAGCTAGTGCTGGATTAACAGTAGAAATCAATGAGGGAGTAATTGCTAATATTACAGCAGAACCCGGTGATTATACGATTACAATTACTACAGTAGATGGGTCTCATACTGCAACATTAAATGTAAAGATTCAACCTTTAGAGCCTGCTAATGTTCCAGTTGAATCCATATCTGTCAGTAAATCAGAGGTAGAGATAGATACAAATAATAGGGGGGGGGATTGACGTATCACAGTACATTACAGTTTTTCCTGACAATGCTACGGATAAATCAGTAACCTATGAGATATCAAGTTCTGATTCGAAGTATGCAACAGTTTCATCTAGTGGCATAGTAACAGCTAAATCAATAAACGGGCCATTCACAGTAAAGGTAAAATCGGTTAGTAATCCAGAAGTTGTAGCTACAATTAATATGAAAGCATATACAACGTTAACCGGTATATCGAAGTTAAATGACATGGTAATAGAGGGTCAAAATCAATCGGCTACCTTTAGAATATCGATAATACCAACTTATGCAAATCGATATAACCCTTTCACTGTTCAATCTTTAAACCCAGACATAGCTTCAGTAAGAGCTTCTGGAGCTGATACTTATACTGTAACCAGTGTAGGATTGGGTACTACCCAGATATTGGTTACTAATGGGCCCATAAGTGAGCAATTCGATGTAACTGTACAAAGGGCAAACATTGCAGTAAAAAAAATAACATTATCAGAACAGAAGAAATCAATGCTAGCTGATGATGAGTTTACACTAACTGCAACAGTGGAACCTACCGATGCTACAGAAGAAATTGATTGGAGTGTTACTCCATCCGATCTCTTGGCAGTATCCTACCCAAACAATAAAACTGCAAATATCACTGCCTTATTAAAGGTAGGGACTGCAATTGTATCTGCTGCAAACAAAGACAGAAGTTCAGTAGCAACATGTACCATTCAATGTAGTGGAGGTAAATTTCCAATCAGTACAAGGTTCCCATAATCGCTGTGTAGTTTCTATCCTTAAGTATCCTAACAAAACAGCAAGGGAAAATTCTAGGGATGAGTATGGGGACTTTACTTCAATCCCTCAATCTACTTGGATAATTCAAGATTCTACAGAGTCTACAGTTATGTCAGTAACCATATCTGGAGAAGAATGCCTTGGAATTAATCAGATAGCTAGTAATGCTATTTGGAGGATCGATGGAGTTTTTCAATCAGGTAGGACTGGTACTGTGGATTGTGATAATGAACTTCATAATATACAATTTAATGGAGGATAAAAAATATGAGTATAATAACAAAAGGTGCAAATGGTAGGCTTATCCATGGATGGACTAAGGAACAAGCCGACCAAGAAATAGAAAAAGGGGTATTATCCCAAAGTGATATAATCTTTTTGGACAATACAAATCAAATCTATGCTTTCAACAAATTTTGGGGAGGCTCGGGAGGTACCACTGGAGGAGGTGAAAATAAATTCCTGGATGTTGCAGCTATATTTGACCTTATGGGCCAACAAGGAGGTAACCTTTCCGATGAAAATGTAGCTGCTGTTAGAAAGGCTTTTCAGGATCATGTTTCCACTGGGTTTATTTCTATTGATACGGTAGTGGGAACTGGGTATGTACCCATGGAGATCATTAAATTTCCAGAGTCAGCTGTTAGTGGTCACGAAACTTACCTTATAGTAATATCCATTCTCACTGTAGAGGTGAGTCAACATCAAATGTCAAGATACTCTGATAGTATACTTGCTATTGTTTGTGATGCTACTTCTAAGTTGTATGAAGTTACTACTGGAGCAATGGCATTTAAAATCGATGGTAAAGGTAATAAGTATTTAGCTGATGATGGAGTTTACCATGAGATCAATGTTGATACAACTGAGATCACAAATAAACTTAATACATTAACTTCTGATGTTAACACATTAAAAACCGATGTAGCCAATTTAAAAACCGAGGTTAACGGTGCATCGGCTGCCTTAACAGAATTGGAAGAAGCTTCAAAATAAATAATCTTCGATAAGGGTAACCCAGTAGTAGGTAACGTTACATTAATGTAATATTACAATACTACTGGGTTTTATTATGTAAACATACTTATTCTAAGGATTATGGCTAGAAAACAACGTAGTTCCATTAGTGTTTATATGCCTCCCATTCCTAAAATCGAAATCCGAAATATGGGGAACTGGGTAAAGGTAGAGAATGGATTAACACATCTTCAGCCTGCTATTCAACATGGCTATGATATTGGGGTTGCCAAGTTTTCAGATAAACTCATTAGAATAATCCGAAAGGCAATCCATACACATAAACCCCCAGCAGGTTCTGGAGTTCAATGGGCTCCATTAAAAAGGAACCATGATGGTGGAATATATTACCTTAAAGGTGATTATTATAAAGCGGTTGGGGTTTATAAATATCGAAACAGAATCCTGGTTGGTATGCCTTCTGGAACAAAACATTACAGTGGATTAACTTTAAACCAGCTTGCTATCATATTGGAATATGGGAACGAAAATATCCCTGCCAGGCCTTTATGGAGACCCTCACTTAAAAGTGCAGGAGGTCCTAAAGAACTTCGAAACATTTTAATGAAGGAAATCCGAAGATCCATTATGACAAGGACTGGGTTAAAGGCAAATCAAATCCGAGGCTTATGGTAACATCACAAGAAATCATTGAGAGGTCATTTTATATGGCCCTTATGGAAAACACTTTAAGATTAGGATTAACAGTAGACCCTAATCTCTATGAGAAAACGAAAGAGAGCATGGCTCTTTACCAACAAGCTGTGGAAGAAGTAAAAAAGAACAAAAGCAAATTCATTCAAATCTTTGGTGTAGGCAATAGCCAATCCAAAGGTATGAAAGAAAGCTTTCCCAGAATCGTAGTAGAATCCGAAGGATTCGCTCCCGGAGGTATAGGTTTAAATCGATTTCACAGAGAGAAAAAAGAAAATAAAGGCTATGTGGTTAGTGAAACTCCTTTCGAGGCAATTGATCAATATATAAATGTAAGGTTAGTTTCTAAAAACTCGGAAGATCAACGATTACTAAACCTTATCATGAATTCTTCAATTCCTCAGAGAGGCTATTTAAAACCCTATATTTATGAGAAGGCTCCATTCGATGGAAACATTTTTGTAATTGCTTCTAATTTCTATGATAATTCGAATGATGAAAGAGGGATCATAGAAAAGGTATATACTTGGGAAATCCAAGATACCTTACTTCAGCCACCAGTTGAAGTTGGTAGTGAAACACCGATTAATGAAATTAACGTTGATATCCTTAATAAGGATACAGAACAACCACTTAAGGATAACATACACATTCCATAGTCGAAACTCAGATTAGGAGGAAGGAGGTGATGAATCATTTCATTTCTCCTTCCTTTTTTTGTTTATATCGAAACATTCTTTAATCTCTAATTTATTAACAATATGCCTACAAGTCCTAAAGTTGACTTCACAGTCATTAACAACAATGTTGCAAGCATTACTCCTAACAATGGTATTGGATTTGTTCTTGCAAGAACAACTAAGGGCCCTTTCTTTGATGCTTCAAAGATAATCAAGAGCCCCGCTCAATTGGCAGAGGTATTTGGTTCCGAGGTAGTTCCCGATGGTTCCATTTCAAACATTTCTCGTGCATTAAGCATGGGAGGACAACTTCGAATCTGTCGTATTGGTCACTTAAACTTGGGTAAAGTAGATGCAGTAAAGGGTACAGTGCTTGCTGGTAAGGTTTCTGGCAATGCCTATGTTTCGGATACTGGTGAAACATTGAACCTGGAACTGGCAGGATTCGATTCAAAGGTTATCACTATCCAGCTCAAACTTGAAACAAAGGAATACGGAGGTGATATCCAAAGTACTAACGGTAAATTTATGGTTGTGTTTACACAAGTAGGAAATCGAGTAATTTCTAGCTTGTATAATACGAATGCTAAAGATAATCTTACTTCTGCATTCCTGGTAAATACCAATCCAGTACTTTCTTACAAGAATGGTGATGGTACTCATCCAATCTTTATCGATACAGCTCTTTTCAAGAACTTCTTAACCGCAGACCCATATTTCGATGTAACAATCACAAAAGTATTAGTGGGCTCTGATACTTCCCAGGATTACTCAACAGTCCAGGATGTGATCAATCTTTTGAATGATGCCCAGAAGGTAAACAACACTACTCTTGCTATCAAGAGTACAAATACAGCTCCAATAACATTGGGTGCTGATAAACCATTGTATTACCTTGGTACAGTAGGTAATGCCGGTACTACTCCAGTGGCTACAGACTGGGTTCAGGGATTCGAAGTTATGAAGGATTACTCAGACTTCTATATGTTCTTCGCTTCTCACATCCATCAGCATTTATCAGAAGCTCAAGCTGTACATCAGGCTGGGTATTCCGCTGCTGATTTAACCAAGAATGCTACCTATGCTATCGAAATCCCAAAAGTAAACACAACCAAGGCTACGATCTTAAAGGCAAAACAGGATATAGGGATCAACTCTGAACATGTTGCCTATTTCGCTGGAGGTCTGAGATTGTATAACCAGGATGGTATGCTTATGGATTCCGATGTATTGGGTACTGTATTTGGTTTGTCTGCTCAAGCTGCTACAGAATGGGGACCTTGGTATTCATTCGCAGGTCAGAATCGAGGAATCGTTGGGGATGGCAATGGGCCAGTAGCTGAAAACTTTGGTAGCCCAGGAAGATATGATGATCTCAATGAATTGGCTGCTGAAAGCATTAACATCTTTGTTATCAAGGAAGTTGCTTCTGGGGGTAAAGCTACATTGTTATGGCATAACTTCACTTCCACGATGCTTTCAAATTCTGAAAGATTCCTGAATGTAGAAAGGTTGATTTACTACATCAAGAAAGTTTTGAGACCAATCATGGAACGTTATCTGGAAGAACCAAATAACTTCGAAACTTGGAGTAAGATGTATTTGGAAGTAGACCCTGATCTCCAGGATCTTCAGAATCGAAATGGAGTTCATTCATATGAATGGCAAGGTGATCAATTCGCAACCTCTTTTGATGATTTGCAGGTTAACAACGAAAAGGATGTACGCCAGGGTAAGTATAAAGCCAACCTGGTTATCAAAGAAGTTGTTGCTTTGCAAGAGATTAACATTGGAATTGTGCTGGATGCTTCTTCTGGTGCAATTAATATCGAACAAGCTTAAATCAAAAAGATATTAAATCAAAAAGATATGGCAAAAGTTTCTAATCCCAGAAAAAAGTTTCTTTGGCAAATTACATTCGTAAAACATCCATTGAATCCGTACCTGTTTCAGAATGTTACACTTCCTGAAATCTCTATTGACCAGACAGAACATGGGGATATCAATTACAGTGTTAAAACAGGTGGTAGAGTACAAGTAGGTAATCTTACTTGCCAGAAATTGGAATCCACCTCGGGTTCAGATGTATGGATGTGGAATTGGCTTATGTCAGTCCAGGATTTGTTAGTAGGTGGAGGTCTTACACCAGATCAGTATAAGGAATCAGTTAAGATTGATGAATTAGCTGAAGACGGTAGCTCAGTACTTAACTCTTGGATTTGTACTGGAGTTTGGCCTTGCCGGGTAAATGGTCAAAATCTGGACCGTATGAGTTCGGATAACACATTGGAAGATTTGGAATTTTCAGTTGATCAAATCGAGAAAATCTAAAGTGTAGAAAACTGAATAGAGAACGAGGGGTTGTGAAATCCCTCGTTTTTTCATAGTAACAACATATAAAAACAGAAAAGATGGAAACATTAGTAAACAGTAATGCTATGAAGGTAAACCTTCCAGATATGAATGCCTATGTTTATATCCGAGAACAGAATGGTGAGGATGATGATATTTTATCCAATCCCATAAAATCAGAAACACTCTCCAATTTTTCAGAGTTCATCTCAAGGATTGTAGTAGATACCAATCTTACTCCAAATAGAAAGCTCACAGAACAACAGGCACATGAATTACCCTGTAACATTAGATATGCAATATTGATTGCCTCTAGAATCTTTTCATTGGGTCAAGTAATGGAATTTGAATATACCTGGCCAAATGGGGATAAGATTCGGTATGAGCAGGACCTTAAAGAACTTCTCTTCGATGATTATCATCAATCCCCAACAGAAGAAGAATTAAATGCAAAGCCTTTCGCAGTTCCATATTACCCCTTTGGAAACACAAAGAACTTCACCATAACACTTCAAAGCGGAAAAGAAGTTTCATATTCTTTGTTAACTGGTAAAGGTGAAGCAATGATGATGAACACTCCAGTTAAAACAAAGAATCTGGAATTAAAAGCCAGAGACCTTAAATTAAAGGCTGTCTCTTATACACATCTCCGAGCCCACGCGACGGACTCCTATCTCGTATG
>ENA-OZGV01000572-OZGV01000572.1-human-gut-metagenome-genome-assembly--contig:-NODE-572-length-19405-cov-5.104548_pt1 | contig 19405 bp, 10 predicted proteins | sample MGYA00245120_ERZ653665 | MGnify/ENA primary metagenome ERZ653665 (study PRJEB26926, sample SAMN06165250) | human gut metagenome | biome: ENVO:00009003; feature: ENVO:2100002; material: ENVO:00002003... | reverse complement strand
ACGAGATAGGAGTCCGTCTCGTGGGCTCGGAGATGTGTATAAGAGACAGATTATTTTGAGGAGGACTTTTATGTCACTTCAGTTTATTATAGGAAATTCAGGTGCAGGAAAATCCTTCAGGGCTTACCAGAGGGTGATTCGTGAAGCCGCTGCTCATCCGGAAAAAATGTATTATGTGATCGTTCCGGAGCAGTTCACGATGCAGACACAGAAAACACTTGTAGAGATGCATCCGCAGAAAGGAATCCTGAATATTGATGTGCTGAGTTTTGAACGACTGGCCTATCGGATTTTTGAAGAAGTAGGTGGAGATACCCGTAAAGTATTGGAGGAAACCGGCAAAAATATGATTCTTCAGAAACTGGTGCAGGTCAGCCAGAAGAAACTGGTCTATCTGAAAAACCAGATGAAAAAACCAGGATATCTGGATGAAGTAAAATCACTGATTTCTGAATTTATGCAGTATGAGGTTCGCAAAGAAGAACTTGATAAGATGATCCAGGATGCGTCAGACAAACCACTTCTTCAGATGAAACTGAAAGATGTGGCAGTTTTGTATGAGGCTTTTCGGGAATACCTGTCCGATCATTTTATGACGGCAGAAGAGGTATTGGAAGTGCTGGCAAAAGAAATTCCTTTTTCAGAAAAATTGAAAGGAAGTACAGTTGTGCTGGATGGATATACCGGTTTCACGCCAGTGCAGCATACCGTTATCCGGGAACTCCTTCAGGTCTGTGAACATGTAACAGTGACAGTAACAATGGATGTCAGAGAACAGTTGCTTGCGAAAGGAAAACCACATGAGTTGTTTTATATGAGTCACAAAATGATTCGATCCCTTTCGGAATTTACCAGGGATATGGAAGAACCAATCTGGGTAAAGGCCGGAGCTGAATCCAGATTTGCAAAAGCACCTGCATTGAATTTTCTGGAACAGAATCTGTTTCGTTATCACAGAGGAGCCTATAACGAAGAACAGAAGGAGGTGCAGATTTTTCAGGCAGGAAATCCGGAACGTGAAATGGAAGAAACGGCAAGGCGAATCAGCCGGCTGGTGCGTGAACACGGATACAGATACGGCCAGATCGCTGTGATCACGGGAAATCTGGAGGAATATGGAAGCATTGCCAGACATGTGTTTGATGCAGCGGAAATTCCTTTTTTTGTGGATGAAAAACATTCAGTATTGATGAATCCATTTGTGGAGTATCTGCGTGCTGCCCTGGAAATGACAGTACAGGGATTCAGTTATGAAAGTGTTTTTCGTTATCTGCGATGTGGAATGTCGGATCTTTCAAGAAGAGAAGTGGATATCCTGGAAAATTATGTGATTGCACTTGGAATCCGTGGATTTCGCAAATGGAATGAGACATGGGTAAGGATCTACCGTGGCATGGATCCGGCGGTTATCATGGATTTGAATGAAATTCGTGAACATTTTACAGAGGAAGTACGTGAACTGGCAGAAGGATTTTCCGGAAAAAAGAAAACGGTCAGAGAATACAGCATATATCTGTATGATTTTATTGTAAAGAGACAGATCCAGGAAAAACTGAAAGTGCAGGAACTGCATTTTAAACAGCAGGGAGATCGTGCCAGGGAGAAAGAATATGCACAGATCTATGGGATTATCATGGATCTTCTGGACAAGATGGTCAGTATCCTTGGTGAAGAAGTAGTTTCTCCTGAAGAGTTCAGACAGCTTCTGGAGACCGGTATGACGCAGGCGAAAGTTGCGTTGATTCCTCCGGGAATCGATCAGGTTCTGATCGGAGATATGGAGAGAACACGACTGAAAGATATTCGGGCATTGTTTTTTGTCGGGGTTAATGAAGGATGCATTCCGAAAAATACGGAGTCCGGTGGAATACTGACAGAGATGGACAGAGACTTCCTGGGAAATCAGGGGATTGAGCTGGCACCGGGACCAAAAGAATTGATGAACATGCAGCGTTTTTATCTGTATCTGAATCTGACAAAACCGAGTGAAAGTCTCTGCCTTTCTTACAGCAGATCAAATGGAAAAGGAGAAGCAGTAGGACCGGCATTTCTGATTCGTACAATACAGACACTTTTTCCTGAAATTCATATAGAGCGTGCAGAGAAACCGGAAAAGGAACTGGATCTGTTGGAAACGCCAAATACATCGGTAGGATATCTTCTGGAAAATCTGACAGATGAAGAGAAACGAAAAGAAAATCAGCTGTTTGCAGAACTCTACAGCTGGTATCTGAATAGTCCCGATTATTGTACAATGACAAAAAAACTGACCGAGGCGGCTTTCCTCAGAAAACCGGTGGATCAGATCAGCAAAAGTGTCGCAAAAGCATTGTATGGGGAAATCTCACCAAATGGTGCAACGAGGCTGGAGCGTTTTTCTGCATGTGCATTTGCACATTTTCTGAAATATGGACTTGAACTTACGGAACGGGCAGAATATGAGTTTCGGGCAATGGATATGGGAAACATTATTCATCAGGCCCTGGAGGAGTTTGCAGTAGAGCTGCGGCAAAAACAACTGAACTGGCGAGAACTCTCTGATGAAGAACGAGATACGATCGCAGATAACTGTCTGGATAAAATTGCTGCTGATTATGGAAATACGATTCTGCAGAGCAGTGCAAGAAATCACTACATGATAGAACGGACGAGACGAATTCTCCGAAGAACCGTATGGGCCTTGCAGGAACAGTTAAAAAACGGCAGATTTGAGCCGGAAGGTTTCGAGGTGGCTATTGGCGGAGGCCGAATTGACCGCCTGGATGTGATGCAGGAAGAAGACAGGGTTTATGTAAAGATCATAGATTACAAGACCGGAAATACCTCATTTGATCTGGTAAGTATTTATTATGGACTTCAGATGCAGCTGGTCGTGTATATGGATGCCGCCATGCAGGCAGAACAGAGAAAACATCCGGACTGTCAGGTAAGACCGGCAGGAATCTTTTATTATAATGTCAAAGATCCGATGCTTCAGAAAGAAATGGAAGAAGATCTGGATGAACTGGATCCGGAGATTTTCAAAAAGCTGAAAATGAATGGCCTTGTCATGGACGACAGGGATGTGATCGAGAATCTGGACAGGACTACGATCTCATTGCCATTGTCTTATACGACAAAGGGAACACTTCGAAAAGGTTCTTCTGTGGCAAGTGAGACAGAATTTGAACTTCTGGATGCTTATGTAAAGAAAAAAATCACTGATATCCGGGAATCGATATTGAACGGCAATGCGGAAGCTGCTCCATATGAGATGGGAAACCGTAATGCCTGCACATACTGTCCATATCAGGGGACCTGCGGTTTTGACCGGAAGATTCCAGGTTATGAATTCCGCAGACTGAAACAGTTTGCAGATGAGGAGATCTGGAAAGCATTTGCAAAGGAGGTGGAAGACTGATGGGAGTAACATGGACAGAAGAACAGCAGAAAGTCATTTCACTTCGGGATCGGAATATTCTGGTCAGTGCTGCAGCTGGCTCCGGAAAAACGGCTGTGCTTGTACAGAGGATATTAAGCAAGATCATGGATACAGAAAGACCAGTGGACATTGACCGTCTGTTGATCATGACATTTACGCGTGCTGCGGCAGGGGAGATGAAGGAGAGGATTTCAGCTGCAATCGATCAGATGTTGTACGATAATCCGGACAATGAACACCTGCAAAGACAAGCATCGTTGATTCACAATGCACAGATTACAACAATTGATGGATTCTGTGCTTACATCATTCGAAATTATTTCCATATGATCGATCTGGATCCTGGCTATCGGACGGCAGAGGAAGGAGAACTGAAACTTCTCAGGGAAGATGTCATGAAGGAGGTTCTGGAGGCTGCCTATGCAAGGAAAGGCGAGAAGTTTTTAAGTCTTGTGGAGTGTTATGCGACGGGAAAGACAGATGATGAGATACGCGATATGATCTATAAACTGTACGATGCGTCTATGAGTCATCCGTTTCCGGAAGAATGGATCGAGGAGTGTCTTGAGGTGTATCAGGTGGATTCACTGGAAGATCTTCACGATACACCGTGGATGAAGCTGATCTGGGATGCCGCAGATGAGAGCATCGTGCAGGTACGAGAGCTTCTTTCCAGGGCAGCTGCAATCTGCCGGGAAGAGTCAGGACCTTATTTTTATGAGGCTGCGCTGGATGATGATATTCTGTTGCTCAGAGCAGCGGAGACTGCGGTCAAAGAGCGTGATTACAATGGATTTTCAGAACTTCTTAAAAATCACAAATATGCCCGGCTTTCAACGAAAAAAGATCTGTCGGTAGACGAGGAAAAGAAAATACAGGTGAAAGATCTCCGTGACAGTGCCAAGGGACTCTGGAATGAACTGACAGAAAAATATTTTAACCAGACAGAAGAACTGATTCTTGAGTATCTGCAGTATTGCCGCAGACCAATGGAAGGACTGGCTGAAGTCACACTGCAGTATAAGGACGCTTTTGCTGACCGAAAAAGAGAACAGAATATTCTGGATTTTACGGATATGGAACATTTTGCATTGGACATACTGATGCACAAAGAAGGCGATACGATTACACCGAGTGCAGCTGCATGGGAATTATCTGCACGTTATGATGAAGTAATGGTAGATGAGTATCAGGACAGTAATCTGGTACAGGAGATGATCACGAATCTGGTAGCCGGATGGGCAGACAAACGGAAAAATATTTTTATGGTTGGAGATGTCAAGCAGAGTATCTATCGTTTCCGTCTGGCACGACCGGAGCTTTTTATGGAAAAATACCACAGGTATTCACTGGAAGACAGCGAGGAACAGAGAATCGATCTGCACAAAAACTTCCGAAGCCGTGGAACGGTATTATCATCTGTCAACTATCTGTTTCGCCAGATCATGGGTGAGGATCTTGGCGGGATCACTTATGAGGATGAAAATGCACTTTATACAGGTGCGTCATTTCCAGAGAGAGCAGATGGTAAAGAGCCGGAGACAGAAGTACTCCTGATCGAAAAGGACGGTGAGGAACTGGAGGAGCAGGGAAATCAGACAGTACAGGAACTGGAGGCACTTGCGATCGCACAGCGGATCCAGAAGCTTGCCGGTATCGAAGAGGTGCTGGATAAGGATAGCGGAACTTATCGTAAGGCAGGATATGGTGATATTGTCATCCTTCTGCGAACTTCTGCGGGATGGGCGGAGCCATTCAGCCAGGTACTTGCATCAAAGGGAATCCCGGTCTATACAGCATCTCGAACAGGATATTTTGCAGCGCAGGAAGTGGTGACGCTTCTGAATTATCTCCGCATATGCGATAATCCAATGCAGGATATTCCGCTGACAGGTGTACTGCATTCTGCAATCGGAGGTTGCAATACACAGGAACTTGCGATAATCCGAAGCAAATGTCCGGATGGTATGTTGTATGAAAGTCTGCTTGCATTCAGAGACAGAAAGACAGATGACAGGGATGAAGAAGAACTTGTATTAAGAGAGAAGATCAGTCATTTTATAGAGCTGCTGGAAGAAATGCGTGACCTTGCGGTGTACACACCGGTTCATGAGTTGATCCAGTATATTCTCAGAAAAACAGGATATGGGGATTATGTAAGAGCAATTCCGGGTGGTGCACAGAGAGGTGCAAACCTTCATATGCTTGTGGAAAAAGCAATGGAATACGAAAAAACAAGCTATCGTGGACTGTTTAACTTCGTTCGTTATATAGAAAAACTGCAGAAATATGAAGTGGATTTTGGAGAAGTAAATCTGGCTGATGCCGGAAACGGTGCAGTGCAGATCATGACAATACACAAAAGTAAAGGACTGGAATTTCCAATCGTGTTTGCAGCAGGAATGGGAAAACAGTTCAATTTTCAGGATATCAACAGTCGTTTTCTGATCCATCCTGATATGGGCTTCGGAGTGGATGTCATCCTTCCGGAAAAGCGTCTGATTCTGTCAACAGTACACAAACAGATCATACGGAGACAGCTCAAAAGGGAAAGCCTTGGGGAAGAATTGAGAGTTCTTTATGTGGCGCTGACCAGGGCAAAGGAAAAACTGATCATTACAGGGACAATTGCAAAGCTTGCGGATGTGCTGCAGGAAGTTTCCTGGCAGATGGGACGCAGAGAGACATTGCTTCCGATTGGAACAAGGGGAGAAGCAAGAAACTACTGGTCATTTATCCTTCCGGCTCTGGCTCGCCATGAAGCTATGCTGCCACTTTTCAGGGAATATGGGATTGCAGACCGGCAGATCCAGGTCTGTGAGATGGAACACGCGGAATTCAAAGTGCAGAAAATTACGGCAGCGGAGCTGGTACAGGGTGAGATTCTTGGACAGACGGACAGCCAGATGCAGGAAAAACTTCTCAAAGAATGGGACAGCAGAAAAATTTATGATGAGGAGATCCATGAGATTCTGACAGAAAGATTTGCTTTTTGCTATCCATTTGAATATCTTAAAGATCTGCCGGTGAAAGTCAGTGTATCGGAACTTAAGAAACGCAGCTGGCGGGGGGAGGAAGAAAAAGAAGAATCCCTGTTTTATGAACCGGATATTCAGGAGATCATTCCGACATTTGTTTCAGGGGAAAAAGAAGAATATCGTGGAGCTGCAAGAGGAACGGCCTATCACCGTCTGATGGAATGCCTGGATTATACACATGCAGAAGATGTACATCAGATCCAGAAACAGATTCGGATGCTCACAGACAGCAGGAAAATGTCACCGGAGGAAGCACAATGCATCCGAATTGCAGATATTCTTGCGTTTGTGGATTCAAAACTTGGACAGCGTATGAAAACAGCAGCAGAACAAAACGCACTTTATCGCGAACAGCCATTTGTCATTGCACAGAAGATGAATCAGATCGAGGCAGCCTGGAACGGTGAAGAGACAGTACTGGTGCAGGGAATCATAGATGCCTATTTTATTGAGGACGATGAGATCGTACTGGTGGATTATAAGACTGATAAGGTATCACCGGGGGGAGAACAGGATCTGATCGATCTGTATCATATACAGTTGGAGGATTACGCAGCGGCATTGGAACGAATGCTGCAGAAAAAAGTAAAGGAAACATATATTTATTCATTTACACTGAGAAAGATGATACCGTTATCATGAAAATATCCCGTAGGACAGAGAGGTTACACTCTCCATCCTGCGGGATATTTGTTTTTGAGAGTCTGGCCGACGAGTTTACCGAATCCGATTGGATAACCTTCAACGCAGAGCAGATGCCATCCTTTTGCGTGAGCAGCCTCTTCCGGTTCAATATTGAGAGTCTCACCCTTGAGATAGCGTGTCAGACGCTGATCGGAGACCGGAAGTGAGATTACGGCTTCTGCATCACCTTTTCGAAGGGAAAGTGCAAATGGCTGGGAAGGTTCGAAACGGTTTTTCTTAAGGTCCCCGAGATACAGACCATTTCGAAGGAATGTAAGTCCACGGAAATCACCGCCTATCGGTGGCAGATAGTAGACTTTGTCTTTTCGTGTTTCAACGCGATTCCAGTCAAAGGGCTGCCCACCAAGTGTTTTCAGTCCGATCTCCTTCAGGAAAAGTTCCAGCCATTTGCGGGTTTCGGCATTTGGTTTTGCAGAAGACATTGTACCGATCAGATCGGTTCTGCCCTCTTTACGAAACAGTGCAAGAAAGTGTCCCTCTCCCTGCATCTTATGGGGAAAGAGATGTACGCTGCGTATAAGTGACGGATCTCCGTTTCCCCATTCCGGGACACCTGAAGTGAAACCTTCATATTCCGGAAGCTCAAGGAGTTCCATATCCGGTCGGTTTTCAAGAAGATGAGAAACAACTTCTTCGTCTTCTTCCGGCGCAAAGGTACATGTGGAGTACAGAAGCAGTCCGCCTGGACGAAGCATATCGGCTGCCTGCAGAATCAATTCTTTTTGCAGACTGGAAAGTTCATGAGACTTTTCAGGAGTCCAGTCACGTGCAAGCGCTTCTTCTTTGCGAAACATGCCTTCTCCGGAGCAAGGTGCATCAAGCAGAATCTTATGGAAAAATTCAGGAAAATGTTTGCCGAGATGTGCCGGAGTTTCATTTGTAACAAATGCATTGGTGATACCGAATAATTCAATGTTGCGAAGGAGTGCCCTGGCTCTGGAAGCACTGATGTCGTTAGCGACCAGGAGTCCGCTTCCATTCAGCATTGCACCAAGGGCAGTAGCTTTGCCGCCAGGTGCAGCACAAAGGTCCAGAACGTTTTCACCTGGAGTGACTGGAAGACAGGATGCCGGTGTCATGGCACTTGGTTCCTGCAGATAGAAAAGTCCGGCCTGATAGAGTGGACAGAAAGATGGACGGACATCTTCCGGATAAAAATATCCATTGGAGATCCACGGAATCGGAGTGACCGGGAACGGAACAATCCGTTCGAATTCGTCACAGCTGATTTTTGCGGTATTTACACGAAGCCCGTAAGTACGCGGTGCTTCATAACTTTTTAAAAAGCTTTCATATTCATCACCCAGCATATTCTGCATGCGAGACAGAAATGCAGGAGAGAGGAGTTCGGTAATTGTATGTTCAGACATGAAAATCTCCTTAGTATCTGTAATAAGTTATTATTGTAGAAGAGTCTGCAAATAGCAGATATAACAATAAAATTATAAATTAGTTAAAGAAAATAGAAAATACTATTGACAAAACTATATTATATATCGTATAGTATTGCTAACAAAATAATATTATATTGCTAGATAATATTGCAGAAAAAATATGAAGGAAGTGATAGCATGGTATTTAACACAGGTGCGGCACTTCTGGACGCGATCGTTCTGGCTGTAGTATCGAATGAGAAAGATGGAACCTACGGCTACAAGATCACCCAGGATGTACGGAGTGTGCTGGAGGTATCCGAATCAACGCTGTATCCGGTGCTGCGGAGACTGCAGAAGGACGAATGTCTGGAGACATACGATCAGGCTTTTGCAGGCAGAAACCGCAGATATTATAAGATCACAGAAAAAGGCATGGCACAGCTGAATCTGTACAGAGTTGAATGGAAGAATTATTCAACAAAGATTTCGAAGCTGTTTGAGGGAGGCATAGAGTTATGAACAGAGTGCAGTTTATGGAACAGTTAAAGAAACTGCTTTCTGATATCTCTGAGGAGGAAAGACAAGAGGCTCTTGAGTATTATGAGAGTTACTTTGATGATGCCGGAGAAGATCAGGAGGCAGAAGTGATCCGGGAGCTTGGAAGTCCGGGAAAGGTAGCGGCTATTATTAAAGAAGATTTAAAGAGCAGCTCGCAAAACTACGGAGAATTTACCGAAAATGGATTTCAGGATGAGCGTGCAGATAATGAACGTCAGATGCCACAGAACCGTGTGGACCGAGGTTATCATGCTGAACGCAAAGGCGGAAAGGCCAGTGTGATTCTGGTACTGATCCTTCTGGTATTTATTTCACCTCTGATCAAAGGAGCAGTCGGAGGAGTACTTGGGTTTATTGTAGCATTGGCATTGCTTCCGTTTCTGGTCGTATTCGGAATCGGTGCTGCTGTAGTTGGTCTGTTTGTTGCCGCAGTTGCAGTGATCGGAGCCGGAATTGGAACCTGTTTTACAGCACTTCCGTTTGGTGTCCTTCTCGTTGGAATTGGTCTGCTCCTGTTTGCATTGGCACTTGTTGGTCTTGTGTTCCTGAAATGGGCAGCAACCTGTGCACTTCCGGCAATTCTGCGTAATTTTACAGATTTTTGCTGCCGTATTGTGAACAGAGGCAGAAAGGAAGGTGAACGGGCATGAAAAAATCTTCAAAAGTAATGCTGCTTACAGCTGCCGTTGTTGGTGTTGTCGGAATTGGAATGAGTATCGGTGGAGTTGCCATGGGGGCTACGATCGCAGGACTGAACTTATCAAAATATGGATTCGATGGTATTGTTAAACAGACAGCAAAATATATCAGCCTTGATGATAAAGATGACTGGGAACAGGACTGGGATGAGATCACACAGCTTGAACCGGTTGAAACAGATAATGACAAAGAAATTTTTGAAACAGCACCAATTTCTAATCTGAAACTTTCACTGAGTGGAGACGAACTTAAGTTTCGGTCCTATGATGGAGATAAGCTTCGCATAGAGGTGTCTGGTTCGAAGAAAGATAAGATAAGGATCGGTACAGAGGATGACAGTCTGATTCTTGAGACAACCGGCAGGACCCGGGACCGTGAGATTACAGTGAGTTATCCGAAGAATGTAGGATTTAAGGAGACTTCTATAGAGGTTGCAGCAGGTACAGTTACAATGTGCGATGAATTCCGGACGGATGATCTGGATGTATCTGTAGCGGCAGGTGAGTTTACAAATACAGGGAAGATCCGTGCAGCCAGCGATACAACAATTGCAGTTGGCACAGGAAATGTAGAACTGTCAGAGCTGGATATAAATAATCTGGAAGTTGACTGTGGTATTGGAAATGTTGATCTTGGTATTCTGGGAAAAGAAGCAGACTACAATTATCAGATTTCCTGTTCGGCGGGAAATGTGGATATTGGCGACAGCTCTTACAGCGGTGTCGGACATAATAAGAATATCACGAACCCAAATGCCAAAGGAAATATGAATCTGGACTGTGGTGTGGGAAATATAACGGTAGATTTTGAAAAATAAACGGCTGTTCAGAATATCGGCCGGTTTATAAGGTACCTGTAAAATGTTTTCAGTTTAAGAAAGAAGGAATTGATCATGGATAACAAAAGGCTTTACAAATCATCTGTAAATTATATGCTGTGCGGTGTATGCGGCGGTATTGCAGAATATTTCAACATTGATCCAACATTGGTACGTCTTGCCTGGGTGATCCTGACCTGCTTTGGCGGGGCAGGGATCTGGGCATATATCATTGCTGCCATTATTATTCCTAAGGGATGAGCCGGTGCAGATTTGATAGTTCGATATGAAGAACATCCGGAAAACAATGTATAATTTCTGAAAAAGATGTCCATACTCTGAAAGAACAGGAATGCTGGAAGGCAGACTGCTGTGAATCAGTGCGAAGCAGTATAAAAGGAGTTGTGGACATGAACAAAGAAAAGGAAGTGGAAGCTTATCTGAAGGGAGTACTTCCGGAAGAGCAGAAACTGAAATATGAAATTGCACAGGAACTGGGAATTCTGGATAAAGTACTGGAAAGTGGATGGAAAAGCCTGTCAGCAAAAGAAACCGGCAGGATCGGAGGTTTGCTTGCAAGTAAACGAAAAGAAGAAAAAGATATGTGAAACACAAAAAAAATACAAAAAAGCATCGTCTGGAAGCTGTTGCGGACGGTGCTTTTTTGGTATACTGATAGTAGCAGGTATTGAATATGGTTGCAATATACAGGAGAAAAATATGGGAAACCTTCAAAATTCATATGTAAAATTAGATAAAGTTTCTAAGATATACAAAATGGGTGAAGTTGAGATCCGGGCAGTGGATAATATCAGCTTTGAAATATCAAAAGGTGAATTTGTCGTAGTTGTTGGACCGAGTGGAGCCGGTAAAACAACCGTCCTGAATATCCTCGGAGGAATGGATACGGCGACAAAAGGAAATGTTTTTGTGGATGGCAGCAACATTGCGAAATATAACAGCCGCCAGCTGACTGCTTACCGCCGCGATGATATCGGTTTTGTCTTCCAGTTCTATAATCTGGTGCCGAATCTTACCGCACTTGAAAACGTAGAGCTTGCGATGCAGATCTGCAAAAATCCACTCGATGCAAAAAAGGTCCTCTGCGAAGTTGGATTGGAAGACCGTATGGGCAATTTCCCTGCACAGCTATCCGGCGGTGAACAGCAGAGAGTTTCGATCGCAAGAGCCCTTGCAAAAAATCCCAAGCTCCTTCTCTGCGATGAACCGACAGGTGCACTCGATTATCAGACAGGAAAGGCAATCCTGAAGCTTTTGCAGGATATGTGCAGGGAAAAAGGGATGACAGTTATCGTTATTACACATAACTCAGCATTGACACCAATGGCGGACCGCGTGATTCATATCAAAAATGGTACGGTTTCGGCAATGGAACTGAATACTGATCCTACGCCGGTGGAGGAAATCGAATGGTAGGAAAAAGAAGAAAAAGGGCATTGCACAAGGATTTCTGGATGGAAGTCAGAAAGAGCCGGGCGCGTTTTATATCAATCTTCTGTATCGTGGCCCTGGGTGTGGCTTTTTTCTCGGGAATCCAGGCATCCTCTCCGGATATGCGGCTTTCCGGTGATGCATATTATAACGAGTCAAAGCTTATGGATCTGAAAGTGGTCGGAACCATGGGACTGACCGATGATGATATACAGGCGCTTAAAGAACTGCCGGAGACTGATACAGTGGAAGGGGCATATTCTACAGATGTGATCTGTGGAGAAACAGATTCTCAGAAAGTACTCCATGTGGAATCCCTGAATAAAGAAGTCAATCACCTGAGCATAACAGAAGGAAGACTTCCCCAAAAGAGCGGGGAGTGCTTCCTGGATTCCGCGTTTGCGTCAGGCCAGAAATATTCGATCGGAGACAAGGTTGTTATCCGACAGCCCGGAGACTCTGAACTTTTGAAAGAAGAGACCTATACGGTCGTCGGTATTGGTAAAAGTCCGCTGTATATATCTTTTAACAGAGGAAATACGACCGTAGGATCCGGTGAAGTAAATGGATTCATGTATGTCGTTGCGGATGATTTCGATTCAGATGTGTATACACAGATCTACGTGCGCGCACATGAGGTGGATAAGGTCACCAGTTATACCGACGGCTATGATAACTTGGCTGACAAACTGGAAGATAAAGTAAAAGGCATTGAGGCAGAGCGCTGCCAGGCACGTTAAGATTCGGTAGTCGGTGAAGCACAGGAAAAAATCGAGGATGCCGAAAAAGAGCTTGCGGACGGCAAAAAGGAAGCGGATGAAGAACTTGCTGATGCAAAGAAAAAGCTTGATGATGGAGAACAGGAATTAACTGACGGCGAAAAAGAATACGAAGATGGCAAACAACAGCTTGCCGATGCCCGGCAGGAACTCGAAGATGGCAAAAAACAGCTTGCCGATGCAAAACAGAAGATAGCTGACGGAAGATCTCAGATCGCATCAGCCCGTCAGCAGGTTGCCGATGGTCAGGCTCAGATTGCTACAGCTCAGAAGAAACTGGATGAGGGCTGGAATCAGTATAACGACGGTAAGAAAAAATACAATGCCGGTAAGAAAAAGTTTGATGCCGGTAAAAAAGAGCTGGAAGACGGCAAAAAACAAATAGCCGCTGGTAAAGCGGAACTCGAACAAAAACAGCAGGAACTGAATGCCGGGATTGCCCAGATACAGGAGGGGCAGCAGGCTGTTGAGACACAGCTTGCACAGCTCCAGGAACAGATTCCTCAGCTTGAGGCTGGAATCGGTCAGCTGCAGGCAGCTGTGGAAGGTCTGGAGGCAGCGCAGAATGCAGTGGCGCAGCTTGAGGCAGCTGTTCAGGAAAAACAGAGTGCAGTGGAAGCGGCACAGGCCGCCCGTGACGAAGCAGCGCAGAAAGTCGAAAACGGAGAGCTGACGGAAGAAGAGCTTGCCGGATATGAGCAGGCTCTTGCCCAGGCCCAGGCAGAACTCGAAGCTGTAAATGGCGCTCTTGCCCAGGCTCAGGAGTCATTAAATGCCTGTCAGCAGGCGGCAGCACAGAAAACAGAACTTGAAGCAAATCTTTCAGCAGCAAATGCCGGAGTCGAAACTCTTCAGGCTAAAAAGACAGAACTTGCCCAGACTTTGGAGAACTTAAGTGCAAATCAGACAGCAATCGACGAAGGAAAAGCGAAGTTAAATGAAGAAGAGGCAAAGCTTGGTCCTGCAGAGAAAGAGATTGCAGCAAATGAAAAAACTCTAAAAGACAGTAAAAAGAAACTGGACGCCAGCTTGAAAAAGCTCCAGGATGGTCAGGCAGAAATAGATGCAAACAAGGCTAAAATGAACTCTGCTCTGGCCGAAATCGAGGCAAATGAGCAAAAACTGAATTCCGGTGAGGCCGAGATAGCAGCAAATGAACAGAAACTGACCGACGGTGAAAGAGAAATTCAGGAAAACGAGCAGAAGCTAAAAGATGCAGAGAAGGAGCTTGAGGATGCCCGAAAAGAGCTTGCCGATGGCAAGAAAGAATATGAAGACGGTAAAAAAGAAGCAGAAGATAAAATAAAAGACGGGCAGGAAAAGATTGACGATGCAAAAAAAGAACTTACAGACTTAAAATATCCGGAATGGATTCTCACAGACCGAAATGGACTTCCGGAATACTCTGATTACGGAGACAATGCAGACCGTATCAAAAATATCGGCGAGGTATTTCCTGTTATTTTCTTCCTGGTAGCAGCCCTTATCAGTCTTACCACCATGACCAGAATGGTCGAGGAGCAGAGAACGCAGATTGGAACAATGAAGGCTCTCGGCTACAGTAAAATCAGTATTGCTTCCAAATATCTGAATTATGCGTTCCTGGCAACGGCAGGCGGCAGTGTTGTCGGTATCCTGATCGGTGAAAAGATCATTCCGTTTGTAATTATCAAGTCTTATGGAATTATGTATCACAATGTGGAGAATACCCTTCAGATACATTATGAACTGAAATATGCACTGCTTGCTTCCGTGGCGGCATTGATCTGTACAGTTGGTGCAACGATTTTTTCTTGTGTGCATGCGCTGGCAGAGACACCGGCATCATTGATGCGTCCACCGACACCTAAAGAAGGGAAACGAATCCTTCTGGAGCGGATACCGATTTTGTGGAAACATCTGAATTTTACCTGGAAATCTTCTCTTCGAAATCTGTTCCGGTATAAAAAACGTCTGTTCATGACGATTTTTGGAATTGCAGGAAGTATGGCGCTGATGCTGGTAGGTTTTGGTATTCGTGATTCTGTTTCAGACATTGTACATCTTCAGTACACGAATCTGCAGCATTATGATGCGACGATCATCTCAGATGACGATGCCACGGATACGGAAAGGGAAGCACTTATAGAATCTCTGGATAAAAATGAATCACTGGATCATTATACGAAGATAAGGCTCTCCAAGCTCACAGCTCCAAACGGAAAATCAAATCTGAGTGTATATGTGTTTGTTCCTGAAAACCTTGAGAACTTCAAAAAAGATGTGACACTTCGAAACCGTGTTACAAAAGAAGAATACGAGTTGCCTGAGGATGGGGCGGCGGTCTGTGAAAAGACAGCGAGTCTTCTGGGGCTGAAGCCCGGTGATGAACTGACACTCGAAAAAGATGACAAAGAGTATCATGTGAAGATCTCTGTTATCACCGAAAATTACGCAGGCCATTATGTTTATATGACACCGCAGATCTACAAAGAAACATTTGGAGAAGAGCCGGTTTATGAAGATATCGTTTTCTCGGTAAAAGAGGAATATAAGGATCGGGTAGAAAAGGTCGGACAGAAGATCATGGATTTACCGGCTGTCTTAAGCATCAGCTATACAGAGAGTACGATCGAAATGGTAGACCGTATGCTCAGCACTCTTGGTGTAGTTATTCTTGTACTGATCGTGTCTGCCGGAATGCTTGCATTTGTAGTACTTTATAATCTGAACAATATCAATATCACTGAGCGTCAGCGAGAGCTTGCCACATTAAAGGTACTTGGTTTCTTTGATATAGAAGTTTCTCAGTATGTCCTGCGAGAGAATATCATTCTGACGATCGCAGGAATTCTGTTTGGATCAGGATTTGGTATCCTGCTCCATCGCTTTATTATTGTCACAGTAGAGGTGGATGCGGTCATGTTTGGAAGAAACATTGCTCCACTCAGCTTTTTGTACTGTGCGGTGATCACCTGTATCTTTTCAGCTGTGGTAAACATCTTTATGCATAAAAAACTGAAAAAGATCGATATGGTAGAATCGCTGAAATCCGTTGAATGACGATTTGAAAAAATAATACAGGAAAGCAAATCTCCCAGATTCTGTGAAAAATGCACAATCCGTCTTGACAAGGCGAAAAAATGCAATTACAGTAGATGGGAGATGCTTTTTTTAATCAGGAGGAAATTATGAGCAAAGAACTTGCAAAAACATATGACCCAAAGGGTCTGGAAGACCGCCTTTATCAGAAATGGATGGACAACGGATACTTCCACGCAAAAGTAAATCCAGATAAGAAACCATTTACAATCGTAATGCCGCCGCCGAACGTAACCGGCCAGCTTCATATGGGACATGCACTTGATGAAACCATGCAGGATATCCTGATCCGTTTCAAGAGAATGCAGGGATACGAAGCTCTGTGGCAGCCGGGAACCGACCATGCTGCAATCGCAACAGAGGTTAAGGTTATCGATAAACTGAAAAAAGAAGGAATCGACAAACATGATATCGGACGTGAAGAATTCCTTAAACATGCGTGGGCATGGAAAGAAGAGTACGGCGGAAAGATCATCAACCAGCTGAAGAAACTCGGTGCTTCTGCAGACTGGGAGAGAGAACGCTTCACAATGGACGAAGGATGCTCCAAGGCTGTACAGGAAGTATTTATCCGTCTGTATGAGAAAGGATATATTTACAAAGGTTCCAGAATCATCAACTGGTGTCCGGTATGCCAGACTTCCATCTCTGATGCAGAGGTAGAGCATGAGGATCAGGACGGATTTTTCTGGCACATTAATTATCCGATCGTAGGTGAGGAAGGCAGATTTGTAGAGATCGCAACTACACGTCCGGAAACACTTCTCGGAGATACTGCAGTTGCAGTCAATCCGGATGATGAAAGATACAAAGATCTGATCGGCAAAATGCTGAAACTGCCGTTGACTGACCGTGAGATCCCGGTTATTGCGGATGAGTATGTTGACAAAGAATTTGGAACAGGATGTGTAAAAATTACACCGGCACATGATCCGAATGACTTTGAAGTAGGCAAACGTCATAATCTGGAGGAAATCAATATTCTGAATGATGATGCTACCATCAATTCTCTTGGTGGCAAATATGCAGGTATGGACCGCTACGAAGCCCGTAAAGCAATGGTAGCAGATCTTGAAGCGCAGGGACTTCTCGTAAAAGTTGTTCCACATAATCACAGTGTTGGTACGCATGACCGTTGTGGCACAACCGTAGAGCCAATGATCAAACCGCAGTGGTTTGTTCGTATGGACGAGATGGCAAAAGCAGCTATGGAATCCTTAAGACCGGGTGAATTGGAATTTGTTCCGGCAAGCTTTGGTAAGACATATCTGCACTGGCTGGAAAATATCCGTGATTGGTGTATTTCCCGTCAGCTCTGGTGGGGACACAGAATCCCGGCTTACTACTGTGATGAGTGTGGTGAAGTTGTCGTTGCAAGAGAAATGCCGGAAAAATGCCCGAAATGTGGATGCACACATCTTCATCAGGATGAGGATACTCTGGATACCTGGTTCAGTTCTGCACTTTGGCCGTTCTCTACACTTGGATGGCCGGACAAGACACCGGAACTGGAATATTTCTATCCGACAGATGTTCTTGTAACAGGATACGACATTATCTTCTTCTGGGTTATCCGTATGGTATTCTCCGCTCTTGAGCAGACAGGAGAAGTTCCATTCCACCATGTACTGATCCATGGTCTTGTACGTGACTCACAGGGACGTAAGATGAGTAAATCTCTTGGAAATGGTATCGATCCGCTGGAAGTTATTGATAAATACGGCGCAGATGCACTTCGTCTGACACTGATCACAGGAAATGCACCTGGAAACGACATGCGTTTCTACTGGGAGCGAGTAGAATCCAGCCGTAACTTTGCAAACAAGATCTGGAATGCATCCCGATTCATTATGATGAACCTGGAAGGCAAGACAGTTACTGAACCTGCAGATTTAAATGAGCTTTGCCTTGAAGATAAATGGATTCTTTCCAAACTCAATACAGTGATCCGTGAAGTTACAGACAACATGGACAAATATGAGCTTGGAATCGCAGTACAGAAGGTTTATGACTTCCTGTGGGATGAGCTCTGTGACTGGTATATCGAGATGGCAAAAGTTCGCCTCTGGAAAGCAGAAGAAGATCCGAAGGCTGCAAATGATGCACTCTGGACACTTCGTACAGCCCTGACAGAAGGACTGAAACTGCTTCATCCATACATGCCATTCATCACAGAAGAAATCTACTGCACACTTCTTCCTGAAGAAGAATCTATCATGATTTCTGACTGGCCGGTATTCCAGGAAGCATGGTCCTTCCCGGAGGCAGAAAAAGCAGTGGAAAGCTTTAAAGAAGCAGTTCGCGGTATCCGTAACACACGTACAGAAATGAACGTGCCGATGAACCGCAAAACCAGCCTTTACATTGTAGGTAAGGATGCTGATACATGTGCAAGATACGAAGCATGCAAGAAATCCTTTGTGAACCTTGCATTTGCAAAAGAAATCCTTGTACAGGAAAACAAAGACGGTATCGGTGAAGATGCAGTATCTGTAGTAGTATCCGATGCAGTTGTATATATGCCGCTTGAAGATCTTGTCGACAGAGAAAAAGAAATCGAGCGTCTGAAAAAAGAACAGGAGCGTCTTGCAAAAGAAATCGCAAGATGCCAGGGAATGCTGAGCAATCCGAACTTTGTCAACAAAGCTCCGGAAGCAAAAGTAAATGCAGAAAAAGAAAAACTTCAGAAATATGAAGAAATGATGGAAAAGGTTAAAACACAGCTTACTCAGATGGACAAGTAATAAAGGAGCATTTGGATGAAATTGTATAAGATATGCAATAAGATATCCCTGCTGCTTCATGCGCTTTGCAGTGCAGCCGGATATTTCCTTATCGAAGCGATCAGTCGTCATTCTTTTACCGATGCGTGGACCTACATGACAGGAAAACCACTGGTATTTGCTTATAACGCAGGCCTTATATTTACCACGAGCCTGATTGTATATTTGTTCCGCCGAAGAACCTTCTGGCGTGTTCTGGTATCCATATTCTGGCTGCTTCTTGGAATTATCAATGGCGTGATCCTGGCAAACAGGGTCACACCGTTTACCGGTCCGGATCTGCATCTGCTCACAGACGGTATGGCAGTCCTTAACAAATATCTGCCGTCCTGGGGTGTGGTAGTTGCATTGATCGTGCTTGGAGTATTAGTACTGATTCTTCTTTCTTTGTTGATCAAAGGACCAAAGTATCAGCGAAAAGTAAAATTCCGCTATGACCTTCTCCTGGTTGTTGTGGGAATTGCAGCATTTGTAGGAATCACACAGCTGGCGCTGGAAAAGAGAGTGCTTTCCAATTACTTTGGAAATATTGCATTTGCATATGAAGATTATGGATATCCATACTGCCTTGGTGTCACAATATTTAACACCGGCATCAGCTGTCCTCGTGATTATTCAGAAGAAGAGATTGAGAGAATCGAGAAGACTGAGGATAACCTTCCGGCAACAAATGAGAAAAATCAGCCGAATATTCTC
>ENA-OZGV01000567-OZGV01000567.1-human-gut-metagenome-genome-assembly--contig:-NODE-567-length-19483-cov-7.504684_pt1 | contig 19483 bp, 21 predicted proteins | sample MGYA00245120_ERZ653665 | MGnify/ENA primary metagenome ERZ653665 (study PRJEB26926, sample SAMN06165250) | human gut metagenome | biome: ENVO:00009003; feature: ENVO:2100002; material: ENVO:00002003... | reverse complement strand
CGTCAGATGTGTATAAGAGACAGGTATGTATAAATTGTAATCAGAATCCTCTTTAACAAACATGTTGCCGTTTCCAGACATAGAGCATTTATGCCCTCCTTTCTTTACCGGGTAATATACTGCTAAGTCGATTTTTTTAAAATATCCATTTTCGTATACTGTCACCGTTAGTAGAGTATAATAATATTGTTTTAATTTCGTAGGCTTAATGCAAATAACAGGCCCTTCGCCAACGTATGCTATACACATATTCATGGATGCTAATCCTTTTGTTTCATTTGTTGCAAGTGGAAGAAGTCCTTCCAGAAGTGCAAACAGATAAATTTTATGTCAAAGAAACCGTCTTCCAGGTTCCCCAACCACCATTCCACCATTTTATTCTAAACACTAAAAAACCACCATAGTTATTAGTTCTAAATTGTACTGTTGACTGTCCCAGATTATGACTGAAGACAAGAAGCGTTTGATCATTGTATGAAGTGCCTTTTATTGCATATACTCCAGGCTCATACACTTTATCAATATCGTCTTCAGTTTTTAATTGGATATACCCTTTTCCTTTAAATATAGTACTACTGCTAACTCCTAACAGTCCTTCCAGTACTGAGGCATTGGCTTTCAACGCCTCACTTAATTCCATCTTTTCCATAATATTTTTTATTTACCAGTTTCCAAATTGTTTTTCTTATAATCCTGCCATGAGTCGGCGAGCTGCCCCACCGAAGCGGAAGTGTAGAGGTCAAGTATATGAATCTCGTCATCGGCAAGCTCCACAAGCTCGTTCCGATAGATCTTCTCCGCAAGCACGTGCGCCGGAAGACCGGGCACGTTCCTGTAAATGCCGTCAGCAATATCCTTACGGATATCCGCTATCACCATATCCTGTCTGTCTATCCCCGTGAACAGGGGAAATTTTGTAAAATCAACTTTCATAATATTCTTAATTAAATACTGTTATCCGCAATAATAATCTATCCATCTGCCTCTTGCATCATATACAAGCATGTGACTGTGCTGTAAAGGAACAAAAGAAGTATTTGTATCTCCATCATTCGCATTCATAAAAGTACCTCCCGTAAGTGTCACCCTTGCCGTATTGTATTTCTTTATGAACAACACCTTCCCAACATACGCATCAGGCATCGTGACTGTTATATCGGACGTGTTGGTAAATGATATTATATCATCATTAGAATTCAGCTTTGTACTGACCGCTACAGCCCTTGCATTCAGCGTAAGCCCACGTATGGACACATAACTGTCATTGTTCGGATGAAGGAAAATGTTACCCCCCTCCACGAACAGAGGAATGCTCAGGGTCTTGATGTGCATCCCGATCATGGCATTCGGACTCTGTATGTCAATTCCGGCATCATACGATATCCCTTCGATTGTGACAAATTTCGTGTTCCCTCCGATTTTTACACGTGCAAATGTCCTTTCGTTATAAAACTCTATCTGTCCGGCGGATAGGTTGAAACCGACATGGGAATCCGTCCCCTCATAAAGAGTTTTTGAGGACAACATACCGGAATCTATGGAAAACGGACCGATACGTCCGCTATCCGCCGTGATTTTTCCGCTGATATCCACATTGACCGCCCTGATACCGTCCGCATCAATCATGGACGCCTTGATCTTCTCGGTCAGCAACAGCTTGGTGGCGATAAAAGTCCAGCTCTGTGCTACCTCCCAGTATTTTATTTTTCCCGAAGCCACATTCTGTTTGGGGGTTTCCGTCGATACCGACGTATGCGAACGGATGCACAGGTACAGCAGGTTGTCATAAAGTACAATGTCGTAAAACTGCTGCCCTTGCTTGCCCTCCAGGTAAGACACAGACGCCTCCCATACACGCATACGCATGCGCGCCCCCTTATCTCCCTTGTCACCTTTTGGAGCAAAACTGACCTGTCCGGTTCTAGTCACCAACGGCATATCACCTCCTTATTCCTTGGTTGTGATGGTCCATGCCACGTTGCCTCCTGCCTGCTGGCACATGTCCCAAGTACACGTGCCGGAAGTGGCTGCTGTACCGGAAGTAGACGGGTTAAGGACTACTCCTGCACTGTCCATGAACACGAAATAGAAAGTCATGTCCTTGTACTTGGTGGTACTTCCACGCTTGACCAGAATGGGCTTATAGACCACCGTGTCACCACTTTCCCGGATGGTCTCGTCCTCGGGCGTGGGATTCAGGATCAAATCAAACGGATCGGACGCATCCATTACGGACTGCGTGTCCTGACCGATGAGCTTGCCGCCCTGGTACACCTCCGCCTTGAACACACCTGTCGTGTCAACCATATCGTTGGTGACGGTCAATGTCTGTGTGGTCTTTCCGCTCAGCACGCTCCACGCACCGTTGACCTGGTTGTACCACTTGTACGCCAGTCCGGTAGTGATCTCGTCACTGCCCATGCGCGCTACGGCTTTCAGAATGCAGCTCTGCCCTTTGTCCCGAAGGGTAAAATACTTGTTGTCACCGGCAATGATCGTCACATGCTTTTGGTTTCCGACCCCCTTGGTAATGGGGATGCTATAGACGAACTGGACGGTGTCGCTGGTATTCCCAACGGTCACGGTGGCTTCACCCTTGATGGTACAAGAGGCCGCTCCGCTCGCCTTGACCAGATTCTTGACGATCTGCAATCCGTAGTAATCCGTCGTACCGGGCTGGTAAGGGATAAACTTGAAATGTCCCGTCTCACCGCCAAACGTGTTGGTGGAGACATTGCCCGAGAACTTGATCTCGACATCATTGAAATACCATTTCATGGAGGAAGGAACCACCAGCCCTTCCGCCACCCGCGAAGAGGTGAGAATGAAGGACAAGACGGGCTTGAGCGAAGCGAAATCCGGTGCGATGTTCGTCGGCGCGGACGCTTCGCCCATATACTCCTGATACAGATCTCCCTGGTTACACTGGATGGCAGGCATGTATACGCCGCCCTTTTGCGAAAATATGACCTGTCCGGTCGCGCTGGCCAAACTCATGACGCTCCTCCTTCCCCGGTCGTTTCCGTACTATCCGTGCCTTCGGAGCTTTCGGTGTTGTCCTCCCCCCAAGAGGCAGGTGTGAATACTTCGACGGGATGGTCCGTACCGTCTATCTCTTCTTTCGCCGCCTGCGGGGTCAGGCAGACGCCGCCCGCTTCCTTGGCCCTGTCAAATACCGTGTCGCCGGGGAAACGTGCCACGTCCGCCTGCCACAATAATACATTGCCATCCGCTGTCCTGTTGCGGATATCGGTCAGATGCAACCGGTCGGCAACCTCCTTCGTTACTTTAATGTAAAATGCCATAATTCTATTGTTTTTAATGTTATCCAAATTTTCTTACTACTACCGCCTTGCCCCCCTGTGTGAGCACCTTGCCGCCTTGTGTCAGCGCCACGTAAGGGCCTCTGTCCTCCACCTCCAGCTTTAACATCATGCCGTTGCTGAAAGGTATCCTGAGAGAGTATCCGTCGGCAACCTTGGCATATCCGGCATCTCCGCTCTTCTTGACGTACCAGTGGCAGTTAAACATGGCGGATGGATTCGGGATAACCCCCATGGTATCCCGAATGACGGGTCTGGGAAAGATGACGTAAGTCCCATCCGGAACACCCGTAGGTACGCCCTCCCAGTCGGCTTCAATCTTCGGAATCCTGCGGCGTATCACCGTAGAGACTGCCGGGTCCGATGTGCCCGGGGTTGATGCCGGAGTCCCGGAAGCCGCATAGGTGGCCTTGCAGACAATCGTGATGTCATCACCTATATAATTGCGGTCAATCTTATATACATTCTTGTTCAGTGATACAAACTCCCAGTCGTTGTCACCCGCTCCTGTGGTTATCGCCTCCAGCGCTCCCGTAGACAACAGACGGTACCAGAAGAACTTGCATTTGCCCGTAGCCGTCACGTCCGTGTCGCCTACCATCAGTTTAGCCGTGATGGTCTGTGCGGTGATGTCACGCACCGGGTTCCAGTCCAGCGTGGACGGGCTGTCTATCGTCAATACGGGGATCGCATCCGTACCGTCAACCGCGCGGACAAGACAGCTCATCTGAAAAGTAAACAGCTGTCCGGTACGTGTGTCGGCATATTCCGCGTAAAACTCCAGCGTGACGGGTTTTAGGACGGTGACATTTTTTTTCATTGTGATCTGTCCCTTGCTGTCACCGGACTCCGTAATGCTGTAGCCTGTGTTTGTCGATGTGATAAGTGTGCGTGTGGTTCCGATGCGCTCGTACCACTTCATGTTGGTCAGCCTGGAGTTGACCGCCCCGATTTTAGTCACCGCTTCCGGATCGGTGGCGTTGCACCGCGGAAACAGGACCAGCGGTGTCAGCGTATAGTCCGGAGTGTATTCAGCTTTGTCAGCCTGGTAGACCTGCATGTCCGGCACGCTGCCCACCACCTCGATGTTACAACTGGTTTGTAACAGCCGGTAGTTGATTTCTATTTTTCGTTGCTTTGTTGCCATTGTATAAAACCATTTTAAAATGTTACAAAATTCTCCGCCACTTCAAACTGCTGCCCGTCACGCAATAACGCCTGTGCTTTAAACGTACACACCCGCATGTTGGTATAATTCGGTCCGAGATCATCTATCGTCAGAGGAAGATTTTTCCCGGCGCCGGCACGCTTCACCGCCCATGCGTTATCTTCTGATACATTCCCGGTATCACGCGTCCAGCTCACATCAGCGTCAAGTATATGATCTGTCACGTCACGGTTGTACAGCTTGCCGGTAATATATAACGTTGTGGAAAAAGTCTCGATATCAAAATACCACCCCTTTGTGCTGCCGATCTCTATCGTAAATTCCGGGTTCCCTTCCAGCATCGCCCATCCGGCCGCCGCATATTGCGGTTCGTCGGCTGTTCCCGTCATCAGGCACTTCCATTTGCAGCCGTAGTGCCAAACCGTGTCCGCCCGCTCCTGCGTATTGGTGTAAGGATTGTCAGAGGACGCGACTTCGGCCGACCAAAAGCCACGGTCCACCAGTTCCTGTACGGGCAGTCCCTGCCAGTCCACCCGGTAAAGTTCACCGAAGATGCCGGCACGGGCGAATATGTACGAGTGCTTATAGTTGACGGGGAGATTGTCAAACAAATCCAAATTGGGCAAACGCCCCAATATCATGTAATAGTTGTTCTGTTCCAAGACAGGCTTCGTTACTCCTTCCAGCCAGACAAGACATTTATCCGTGGTGGCGGACAAATACCAGTAGCTTTGCCTGTCCTCATTGAAGGCGTTTCCTCTTCTGGTAATGATCGTCAACTCTGTGGGAGGATAGTTTTTACCGCCCGGCACCTCACTGTCCGGGTATGACAACACCGAGATGGAGTTGGCCGGGACATTCTTGGACAGCACGCGCATCCACGAGGCGTAATACTCCCCCGTTGAAAAGAGGTTGTTTACAATCCCGTACACTATATCACCCTCCTGGAATGCGGTGAAGTCATTCTCCCAGCGCTTGCGCAATTTCAGGGTATAAGTTCCGTCGCTCTCTAAAGCCACGGACTCAATGACTCCGTTCTCGGAATATGAGGTGTCGCCTTCCTGTGCGTTCAGACGGTTATAGATGATTTCCTTGAACACTGCGGAGCCGCGTACCTCAAGACGCTCGAACTGACCGCGCCCGTCAGGATAGATACCGGCACCTTTACCGGCAATCATGGAGTCGATGAACTTGCCGAACTTCAATAAGAAATTTGTTCCGTCCGCTTGATCCTTACGAAGGAACATTACTAAGGAGCGCAATGCGGAATACACGTTACTATCCGTGGCCGGTGTAGAGTCATTCCTTCTTATCACATACACACCGCTGTCACCATCGCCCGTATAGGTCTGTCCCTTTAGGGTAAGGCTCTCAACCTTTTCCTCCAGCTCCCCGATACGAGAATAGGCGGCGGTTTCCCCGACAGTATATATAGGGGAATCATAAGCTAAATCAAGATTGAATTCAAATCCGATAACCCTTGACTGTCTTCCGTTCTCGAAATAAGCCTTGTTGATAAGGTTGACCTTTTGACCGATGCTATAGAAATTATGAACGCCATCCTCACGGTATGCGTCATTTGACATCATCGTGCAGCCATAGGTACTCGGGTCTATCTTGGATTTGGCAGCGTACTTTTCAGTCTTTTCCTTCAACTCCTGCTCGGCGGCACCCACAAGCCCCAGCTCGGTTATTTTCGTACTGTCCCAGCCGGAAAGCACATATTCATCTCCATCCTGGGGAAAGAGCACATCACCGGGAAGCGGTCTGCCATAGTCCTCATTCCTGACTATCTCCCAAAGCTGTGCCTCAGGGTTCCATCCGCCATCCTCCAATTTCTCCGGCTTTCCCTCAGGATTGAACTTCACGGCAAACTCCAAACCGTTGAGAAGCCCGGATGCGAAACGTATCCTCAGCTCCTGACCGGGGAGGATATATTTCTCGGAAAAGTTAACACCCGTGTCCCTAAAGCGGTAGGCATTCCATTTTTCCTCGGTGGTTGTGCCGTCCTCATTCTCCACCTTGTCCGTCACTTCGATAGTGGTGACATCCGACATGATGCCTGTTCTTCGAGGATAGACTTCATCGAAGATAACCACCTGCTCGACGGCTTCCTCGGTAGTCATATCAGGATAAGCGTCAATGTAAGGAGTGCCTTCGGGAAGCATCAGCCTGCGCTGCACCACGCCGTTCACAACCACGGTCTCGTCAATGGGGCGGTAGTCTGCCGGTATGTTACGGGTGGAACCAAAAGCGTAGATACGGGTGGCATAGGTGGACTGGGATTCTGACTGTGACATTTCCTGCACGTTTTTCCCGATCTCGAAATCCACCGCGTCACCGGACTCACAACGCCCGAAATGGATGATGTTTTCAGTCACCCAACATTCGCAATCCCATTTCTTTGCCATCTCAAAACAAGCGTCAAGGATGTTGATGTTATCGTAACTCATCAACTGGGACTTGTTTTCGACTGTGGAATCAATGGAGAAAACAAAATCCTGTCCTTTGTATGTGTAACCAAGAGCTTTCAGATTTCTAAGGACTATACCGGCTTGTACGTCAAGCGGAGCGGTCAGGTTCCAGGACGCTTCCTGTCCGGCCGTCTCCGGGGTATATTTGAAGATTTTGTTTTTCCATTTCCAGTAGTAAGCGTCAAGCTGAAGCTCATAGTCGTAGCCGGCGGTATTGGTGTTGAATGCGGGCTTCTGCAAGTCGCACACCTCGAACAATCCGAAGTTACATTCCACGTATGAGCCAAGTTTGAAATATATGGGATTCTCTAAGGAGAACTTTAACATGATGTAGTCCTCCTTCATCAGAGTGAACTTACGCTTGCAGCCTTCATTGATCAAAGTTGTAAGCTGGATAGCACCGGATATGTCTTTGATGTCGATTTGTTCCATGTCTTCAAAGTTCGGGGATAAAAAAAAGAGTGCCCAATTTTGAGCACTCACATACACGACAATAAAACCAATGTCGTGAATTAGCTTCTGTTTGCCGGATTTGGCTCGTTAAACTTGGCTGAAATTTTTCCGAAAGTTCGGTTTAAACTCTGTGCGTAAGCAACGCTTTTCCCAAGATAAATCAGATGATAAATCTCATTACTGTTAGCCGGAACTTGAATATCAACCACACCTTTATACAGCTCATCAAAGAAAGCTTTCTTCTTTGCTTGATAGTCAGACTGAGAATTACCCTCGATAGTGAACGAAAGAGTTATTTCCCTCTCATCGACTTTAGGATTATTGATTATTACCCGTTTCCCATGTTCAAGTCGGCTTTTGTTCTCAATAAAATCCTTCATGGGAGCGGATGCCCCAATAACATCAAGAAACCCCTCTCCCATTCTCACGCCCCATGTTGTATAAGCGTTTTCGCCATTAATTAATAATTCATTCATAAACTATAATTTTGCTGTATTCTTTTTAACCTCTGCTATATCTCTTTGCATCTGTTGAATAGGTTTGACGATTGCCCCTGTATTTTCTGAAATCTGTACCAATTCAAGATAGGATTGCGCTATCAAATCCCGCGTATCATCAGCAATATTTCTTGTTTCCGTATTTATGGAAAGTAGAGCATCTGCTTTTACTGTCAGTAGATTAAGTGATTGAGATTGAATGATATTTTGATTCTTTATCTCTTCTCCTGTAATCTGCAATGCTGTAAACCTACCGTTCAACTCTCCTGCATCTTCATGCGTCATTTCAGTGCCGAACCCTCTTGATGAAGAAGATTGAGAATAGGATTCTTGCGAAATCTTATCATATCCGGTTGCTGCGGCAAGCTCGTCACGGAGCTTCATGGCTTCGTCCACATAACCCATGTATTCATCCATCAGCTCCTTACGCTCATTATTATCAAGCGTACCATCATCCTTCATGGCTTCACCGAATTTATCATACCATGTCCTCAGTTTGTCACTAAACTGTTCACCGATGGCATTTGACAGCATCGCCTGCATGAAATATTTGGATATGTCATCAGCAAAATCCTCCGCACTCTTCTCCATATCCATCAGACTGCTTATAAAACTGTCATACATGGAATCGAATGACATTCCGATCAGGCCCTCATAAAGACTGTCGGTCAGTTCTTCCAGTTTTCCTGCCTGCTCTATATAATCATCCAGCTTGTCGGTAACACGCTCACCGTAACCTCCCTTACCGGAAGATTCCATGATATCCCATAACCATACGTCCGACCGTAGAGCTTTCATCTGTTCGGGGGTCAGATTCCACAAGGAATCGGTGCCGGAGAAATCCTGCATGCCGGTAGCTTTTCTTGCGTGTTCCAGCATTTCATCCGTCCATTTCAGATAATGCTGCCAGCTGCCGTGGCTCTTATGATATCCGGCTTGCTTCTTTGCTATTTGCAGATAGTTTTTATTGACTTCCTCCTGATACTTTACAGCTTCCCTGTAAGATTCAACCGATTTCATTCCCTTGCTTGCCTTCATCTCGTCAGTCAGATCCTCGATGGCCGTTTGCAAAGTTCCATTCCTGTCCGTCAGCCTGTCTATCGTTTCCTGTACTTCCTTGGCGTTTCCACCTATTCCAAACAAGGAGTTGAAGCCTCCGAATGAGATTGCGTTCAGGATGTTTCCTATGCCGTTCCTCAATGACTTGCCGATTGTGACAAACAAATCCCCTGACAAGACATCACCGATAATTCCACTGACAGCGTTCAGAACAGCATCAAGCAGACCACCGACAAGATCACTTAATCCGTCTTTGAGTACGTCAATGATGGACAGAATCCATCCGACGATGGGGACCTCCTTAAGAGATTCTGACGTTTTTCCTATGACATCCTTGAATCCGTTCACGGTTTTGATAATTCCGCTATATGCGTTATACAATCCACCGGATGAAATCTGCTGCAAGCCTCCCAACAAATTTTCCATGCTTGCTTTCAGTCTGGTGGCGGTATCAGTCACATTACGCTGGGCCTGATTGGCGATATCAGTCTGTGTCTTCACATTGGCGGATGCAATGTCAGCATTCTGCCGTGCTGTTTCAAGAGCGTTTGCTGCGGCTTGTTTCTCACTTTCCGTTCCGCCCTTCTGCGCTTTGGTGTAATCATCCTGTGATTTCTTTAGTCTTTCCAAAGCAGCTGTTTCAATCCCTATGGCACTGATACGATTCTGTTCTGCTATTTGATAGGCTTTTACATCCTCTCCAAGTTTCTTGAAGTTGACTCCACTTGTACCACCCAAAGACTTTTCCATCTGGCTGATGGCGTCAATCAATGATTTCTGGCTTGCCTGATCGGAGTTCTTGAACTTGTCAGTCCGTACATATTTTTTCGCTTCGTCCAAGGCGGGCTTTATCATGTCGGAAAACATGGAACCAAACTCACCGAACACAGTAACCCAATCTATATTGGCTTTTATGGCTTCTGTTTCCTTGTTCTGTATGGCAACATCACGTTGTTTCTCCAGTAACTTTACTTGTGCACTATTAACACCGTTTTCTTCCTGTGCTTTCCTTATTTTTTCCGCATACTCTTGGGCGATAGCCAATTTCTGCTGCTGGAACGTGCCATATTCTTTCAAGTAGTCGTTCAAAGCCTGTTGTTCGGCTTTCAGCTGTCCTTCAGTTACATCGGAAATATCTTTATCTCTCATACTTTCGGCATTGGTATAAGCTTCTGAAATTTTCTGTGCCTGCTTGTCGGTCAGCTTACCGTTACCGGCTTTGCTCCATTCTTCCTCCTGTTTTCTTATCGCATCAATCTGTTTCTGATAATCAAGGTCAATCTGTTTCAACTTCTTTTCCGTGCCTTCTATCATCAGGTTGATTTCATCCTGTTGGTTCTGACGGTGAAGTGAAAGAAGTTGTTCGGCTGTCTTTTTTTGTTCTTTTTTTTGCTTTTCAGCAGCTTTTTCCTGCTTGGTCAAAGAACTACCAGTAATACCGCCCAAATTTTTATAGGCTTTTTCAGTTGTTTCTACTCGTTTCTTAGCTTCTTCATACAGCTTTGAAGTAAACTTGGATTTATTCTTTTCTATTTCAGAAAGTTTCTTCTTAGCATCATCCCAGTCTTTCTTCGCTTTCTCATAATCCTGCTTGTAGGTAGTTTTATTCTTCTCTGAATCAATTCGGGTTTGCTTGACTGATTTTGCTGTATCTATAAGTGTTTTTATGTCTTTCACATTATAGATTGCTTCATCAGACAAAGTACCCTTAATATCAATAGGCAAACGAAGTTTCACAGTTCCATTTCCCCCCTTTCCTCTGATACGCTTCTCCAACTCAGAGATGTAGCGGTCAAACTCATTAGTATTAACATCTTTAAGATTGGAAATGAACTGTTCGGAGATGCCTTTGCCTTTTTCTTGCAGCATGACATCACGCATAGCACGCAATTCTTTTAGTTTCTTCACATATCCATCAACGCCTTGCTGACCGGAAAGAGTTTTCAGCAGATTCTCGTAATATTTGATTTCAGATTCAATGTTAGAAAGTTCCTTGGTTTGCTTTTCTCCGGCACGTTTCGCATCTTCTTCCGTTATCTGTTGCTTTAGTTTAAGTATATCAGCCAACTTAATGGTTTCGATGTCATATTGAGCGAATATCTTAGGGTATTCTTTTCTTAACTCCGCTAAACTTCGACCTCTTTGTAAATCCGACAACGCTATATCACGAGAACTTTGTACGAGGGAATCAATCTTCTGTTTGTGTTCTTCTTCTTGCTTTTTAGCTTCTTCTTGCTGTTCATTAAACCTTCTCTGTGCCTTTTCTGCTTCTGTTGCCGAATCGCGGAAAGCCAACATTGCAACTCCAAGTCCTACTACAGCAGTAGCCAACAACACATAAGGATTGGTAAGCATTGCAGCGTTTAAAGCTAACTGCGCTTTTCGTGCCAATAAACGGGCATTGGTAAGTCCAATCTCCACAAGAGTATGTTTACTTTCGGCAGCAGTAACAAGCATCACTGCGGTCCGGTATGTACCATAAGTAACCACTAATCCAGCCAAGATCCTACCTACTGTTTCATAATTCTGAATCAACGAAGTTGTCATTTGAATACCGTCCATGATAACACTTTCCGACTTTGTTCCCAATTCGTTAAACACGGAATCCAAAGCATCCTGCATCATAGACAACTGACCGTTTATCTCTTTTGAAGCGTTTTCGGACATCTGATAGAATCGACCACCAGCGGAAGTAGCATCTATAAATGCCTGCTGAACCATTTCTGCGGAAATAGCCCCCTTAGACATCTCATCTTTGAGGGTAGCGATAGACTTACCGGTCTTTTCAGACATGATTTGCAGAGGATTAAATCCTGCATTAATCATCTGATTGAGGTCTTGACCCATAAGTTTACCGGCAGCGGACATCTGAGAGAATGCCAAAGTCATAGAATTAAACTTTTGTGTGTTCCCCATAGAAACATCGCCAATAGCTTGTAGATAACGGGGAACTTTCTCAGCTTCAATGTTGAAACCAAGCATCATCTGCGTGGCTGCTGTTACATCAGAAAATTCAAGCGGAGAAATTTTAGCGAACTCACGAACTTGTGACATGAGGGCATTGGCTTTCTCTTTGTTTCCCAATAAAGTTTCAATAGCAGTGTCAGCAGCCTGGAACTCGCCACGTACACGAATCATTTCAGCACCTAATGCTTTCAGTACTCCAGTACCACCAATAACCGCCAAGGCTTTCTTCCAAGAAATAGCAATACCATTATTAGTTTCTACAACCTCTTTTGCGTCATCCTTGTAAAGGGCGTATTCATCACGTAGTTTCTTTACGGAAAGACGCGCTTCGGCTTGTTGTTGGGTTAATCCAAATAAAGCTGCCTTTTCTTCATCAAGAGCTTTGCGGGCAGCATTGTATTCTTCTAACTTGCTATTTGCTGATAACGGATTCCTTTTCAATGCTATACGATAAGCATCCCCAAGTCGTTTTACATCCGCTTCAATATCCTTAACTACCGCTTTTTGAGCAAGAATCTTCTCTGTGAATCCATTCACGGCCTGGGAAGCATCGAAGATTTTCCTTTTGAATCCCGTTTCCATTTCCGCTCCAGCTTTGGCTGCATTAGTCACCAACTCATCCAATCTTTGGTTGGATGCAGCAAGTTGGGCATTCAAAGCCTTGAAAGCAGCAGGAGACTGCGTGCCATCCATGCTCATTAACTCCTGCTTTAATTTTGCAATTTCATTACGAAGTCTTACAACTTCTTCCCAGTCACTACCTACCTTAAAATATAATTTCGCCATATCTATTTCTTTTTCCTACGATTAGCCAATTCCTTACCACTGATTCTATTCACCTTCTGACCACCATATACTGCGTGTAATTTATCCCGTTGCATCATCAGCAGATTCCGATAAGGGATAATCTCAAACACTTCTGTATAACTCAGATGCAACGTGTCAATCAAATGGGCTATCTGCCCGAAGAACGTTGTGTTTCCTACTGTTTCGGTTTTGCTGCCAGCATCGACACGTTCCTCATCGAGCTGACACACTGAAAAGCCGAAATATCCATCATAGAGAAACAGACTTCCAAGGCATCTTTGACTTCTTCAAAAGTGCCGTTCTCCAATTCTTTGACCAAACTATCATTCCCGCAGATGAAGCATGAAATACCTTTCAGCATATCTTCAGTAGCTTCAGGAAGCTCTTTAATAGCTTCCATGACATTATCTCCAGTCATGCCGATATTGGAAAAATGATGAATGGCACGACAGATAATTTTAATTGTAGGAGGTTTAATGGTATAAACCATCCCTCCTATCTCCACATTCATGAAATCCAGCCCTAACAAAGCATCAGAAACCGTTTTTGCTGCTTGATTCATATTCTTAAACTAAAAGGGGGAATGGTATATATCCATCCCCCGGTTATCACTCTTGTGCTTTTACCAATGTTATCTCTTTTTTAAGAGTGGTATCAACTTCAGAAGGAGTGGTTTTAATATCTCCTGACTGAGTGACGTACCCCACTTTCGACACTTCATAGTGAACGGTAGCCCCAGCATTCACCTGCTTTGACTTGACCGTTGCACCGTCCAGCTTTACGGTCGCATCGGAAGGAGTAGGTACAATGGTTACTGTAGTTCATGCCTGCAAAGCTTTAATCTGCCCTTCTTCATAGTTATACTCAGAAGAAACACCTTCGATTCCCGGTTCCTGCACCAAGCCTTTTACAGCGATTGCAATTGCCTTATCCGTATTGGCTTCACGGGAAACAATACGGCATTTTGGGAAGATGAACCAGACATCATCATCGGTCAGACAGAACAATGCTTTGTTGATAATAACTTTATCCAAAGCACGCTTCCAACCTACATCTTTAGATGTTGCCTGAATAACATCGCCACCCATGAACGCTTTCTTGGTCTTCCAGTCATATTGTCCGATAGAGAAAGCGGGCGATACTTCTCCCGGCACATCATCGTAACGGTAATTCTTTCCCGTTAATTGGTTCTTGTACCCGGTGACAGAGGCTTCCGTTTCCTCAATCTGCCACGTTTCCCCGTGTACATTCAAAACCTCATCTTTCGCTTTGATAGCGGCTTGAATCAAAGTCTTTGCGATTTCGGGGGTAATGTCTGCCGTTACCTTATCAATGTCGGCAAACAAGATTCTTTTTATTCCTACTGCTGAAATCATAATCTTATAGTTTTACATTTATTACTTCAAATAAAATTCTCACATTCACGTAATGGCATTTCAAAGCTGTATCCGCTTCCGTGCCAATTGATTCGATAGAATAACGATAGGTTGTACCGTCATAGGTGCTTACTACATCATCAAGCAGCTTGCCAGCCTTTCTTTCGAGTTCGTTAAGCCGGATTGTGTTCGCTTCATTCTCGCTTAAATTGGGTACACATAGATTCACTTCTGCGAAAGATTTCTTCCAATACTTTCCCGGCTGTTGTTTCTTCGTGTGGATGACAATCCTTTCGGACTTCAATTCACCCGTCAGCGTTTCACCATCAGGCACTATATCTATTCCGAAAGCCTTGCAGTCCCGATAGAGAATGTTTCCTATGTCGGTAGTTACTATCATTCCACAATCTCCCAATCTTCTGCAAATACATCACTGATAGACGGAACCCATGAATCAGCGCGTCCGGTATTCTCGTTGTAGATAAGACACTGGCTTGTATAGTCAATAAATCCCTTACCTTTCAGAATAAGGTCTTTTGCCGATTGGGGAAGCGATTGCATCTTAGGGATGATGTCGCTTTCGATATGAGCTGGCACTTGTTTGAATACCATCAAACCTTTACCGTTCCAACCACTTCTACGAACAGTCCCACCTTGTTTTAACACTTCGATAGCATCACCAAATGACATTTGATGTAGAGGTGCTTCGGGGGAGCCATCAATTCTACCTATACGACATTCCAGCACGTTAATATATCTGCTCATGATATAATGTTGCAAACGAAGCAAATAGTTCTGATATTTGTCTGTTACAACTTCGTCTATCTTGCCGGATTCAATAAATGGAGAAAGTTTATCCATCTTCTCGTATAAATCTCGCATTTCAATATGCAAGCGGTCAAGCACTGTATCAGCCACTTTATATGATTTCTTAAATTCGTCTTCTTGCATCCACCCTTCAAATCCATCTTCATATACGACACGATAACCGTTAAGATCTCTTTCTCCGTTTTCTATCATTTCACCGTACTGAGATTGCCTTGTGAGATGATAGAATTCGCTAACAGTCATAGGTTCTGCTTCAATCTGTTTTGTTCCAATGTACTTTTTCATTTTTCAAATTCTTCTTTTAATCGTTTCTCCGCAAATAAAGCAGCACTACTCAAAACATCATACCCTTTAGATTCTACGAATGATGCGTATTCCGCTTCGTTTTTCAATGTCAAACCGTCTTTATTGACATCGTAATCATTGGACGTTCTCAAAGTGAGTGTATGGTCTTGATAATCCCCATGTTCCTCTGCGTACTTCACGGCTTCATCGCCTACATCAATCATCTTCTTTTCGACCTCCCATTCTCCTTCATCGAAAAAGGAGTCGACATCTGAGAAATCGAAATCTACATCCATAATTCCGAGTAGTTAAAGTAGTTTGTACTCTTCACTGTATAAACTTCGCCTTGACCTCTTACGCTATCACCATCCATGCAACGTACTTCATCACCAGCCTTGACAGTAATTCTCTTCTCGCATACCACATGATAATTCGGACGATACACAGAGCCGTTATCAGATGAAAACTCTTTGGTAGTGTTATCATCACAACGGCATTTGCACACCTCCTGCCAGCTTTCACCACCTGTTCCGGGAATAGGTCTGCCAAACTCATCCTTATCCATTGGGGTGATAACTTTTACCTGCAATATGTGTGGAGCGAATATCACAAGAAAGTCACTTTAGGTTTGTTACCCAGTTCGTCTTTCAAACCGTACCGCTTGCACAGAAATGAATAGTAATCCTTAATGCCTTGAATGTTCCAAGACATAGAAAAACCGCTTTCGCTGATGGAAGTGGCACGAAGCAATAGAGAGGGGATGAACTTCGCAATTGCCACCGACACCCGTGTTTGGCAATCCTCGTTCATCTCCCCCCCTCCGCTTATCTTTGCGTTCAGACATATATCGAAAAGGTCAGCCTCCGACAAGTTAACGCCGAAGGTCTGAAACTTCTGTAATATATAATCGTTTACTGTCATGCGTTCATCTCACTCAAATCGAAGTTCACAATCAGGTTCGGGTTCGCAATCTGCGGAATCCATTCGGCTGTGTATTCCAGATAGCGACCATTGCCGTCCTTGTAACCTGAAATCAGCATATCGCCATCTGCCTGAGTGTAATTACGTCCCGGTACACCATCCACAGCTTCATAAGGAGTGTGGAAGCGCATATAACCGATTTTATCCTGCGGAAGCAGGGAAATACGACCATCTGCATAAATGGGGATATTCTTACCTGTTTGGTCTACCACATAATCTTCCTTGATTTCAATAGCCGGAAGTCCGATACCTGTAAAAATGGTAGAAGCCAGTTGCGAGGTGATAATCCCGGTAGACATATACATTTCATTACCTGTAAGCTGCATCTTGAACTTATCACCGAACTCGCTTGACCCGATGATGTTCTTGACGAATGTGCCACGGCTCATAATCATCTTGGGGAATGTGCCGTAAATAGATTTCAGCTCATTCAGTTTCTGCTGCAAGTAAGTGACGAAATAGTTTTTATCCTCTGTGTCCGGCTTGATAAACTTGAACGGCAAGTCGATGTTCAATAAGTCAATTCCTCCGGCATTGTCGTCCTTGTTCTTCACGCTTGCTGCTCCAGTCATCAACAGAGAGCCTACGATAATGTCCATACGCTTGTGCGGTGCCAGCAATACCTGACGGTAATCGTCATAGATGAAGTCCACGATGTCACGCATGGCTGCTTTCTGGTCTTCCGGTTTGGCGGCATTATACTTATCTATCAAGTCCTGCAAGTCAGACAAACGGTCGATTGAGATTTGATAGCGGTCACCCAAATAGGCAATCTCACCATATCCGGAACCGATATTCCTGCGTTCACGGATAGGCTTTTCGCCATAACGGGAGTTGATGGAACCAGCCATCACGCCAGTAACCTGACCGATGTAGTCTTTAAATACACGAGTAGTAGTCCTACGGAAGCCCAAATACTGCTGCCAATAAATTGTGTCCTTTCTTGTCTTGAGGACACGCTGAATCACTGCATTTACAATGTTCGGGTCATTAAACAATGTATGAATAGTTAGCATCATATATTAGTCCTCCTTTCTTTATTTTGCCATTATACCTGCGTTTTTCAACGCTGTCAATAATCCGTTAAAGTTTTCTACCGACACCGTACCAGATGCATCATTCACTTTGGCTGCCTGATTTACACCTCCAAGAGCAGAAGGCGTAGCTGCTGTTAAAGTATACTTGTTAGCTTGTGCTGCAACCCCATCCAATTTGGCTTTATCTTCCTTGCTCATCAATCCGTCCCGACTGGAAGAAGCCTTAGGAATTGATACAGTGTCTTTTTCTTGTTTGACATCCTGAGCATTAAACTGGAAGTGCGGCATATTCGCCTTGTCAATATCTGCGAAAGGCATTACCAGCTTGGTCGGTTCGATTTCAAACGCACGCATCAAAAGGGAAACCAATACTATGCCATCCTCTACCTGCTTCCTTTCATACAGAGCTGAATTTGCGATAACTTTGGGCGTTGTACCGTCTGCGGCTGTCGCTTCGTAAAGAACTGTTCCAGCTTCTAGATTTTCTCCAAAGTCTGCCGCTAACGTCAGCTTATCAAAAGCTTTGTCAGCCTTGTCAATAGCGTTGATTGTCGCTCCATGCGCACCGTTACCCAAGTGCATACCTTTGTAAGCCAAAGAACGTTTCTTGATTTTCAATGTGGTATTGGAGCCTGTCGTAAACTTCTCATATACTTCCACACGGATAGCCACTTGGGATGTTTTCTTCACCAAGTCAGCTGCAATCGGTGTGAATGAGGGCAAGTACGAGCCGACAACGAGGTTGGTTGTGTCCAACTTATACGGACCTCTGCGTCTGCGTCCGGTTTCTACGTCGTAGCGTTCTTCCTGCTCAACTTCCGGTTCAAGATTATACTTAAATCCTGCTGCCATAAAATCACTGTTTTTGTTGTTCTACAATTTCTTTAGTGTCGTCTGCAATCATTTTCGCAAACGCCTGAGTTTCATTCTCCAGTTCTTTTTTTGCTGTATCTGGAGGAACTACACCCTTAAAGCCGTCATTCGCAAACTCCTGCTTCAAGTCCTTGAAGTATGCGTCCAAGTCCTCATCGTCCTTAATGGCGCATCGTTTGGCGTAGTTTTCGGGAATACCATACTCCTTTGCCTTTGCCATAATCTGCTCCTGCCGGGTTGCTTGCGACTTTTCCGTTTCAAACTGAGCGAGCTTGTCAGAAAGCGGTTTAACGGCTGCACTCACTGCATTGGCAATGATGGTAGCCATATCATCCGGCTTGTCTTCCGCTTTGGTGGTTGTGGTAGTAGTGGTAGTCTCGACTGGCTTACCGTCTTTAAGGTTATGCTTCTTCTCGTAGTTCTGAACTGACTTGAAAGAAGCATCCCCGGCACGGAAATCACCATAATTTGTTAGCACGTCCGAAAAGCTAATTCCCTCCACAATGGTAGGTACTTGGCCTGCGTCCGTTACACCCTCTGCCTTTTTAGTGGCAATTCGGGCAAGAATAGCAGCATCCACCCCAGAAAACTTGGTTTGAAGGCCTGCTAAGATTTGTTCTAAGATTGTCATACCGTATGAATTTGATTTATAAATTTCTACGGTAAATTTCGGCATTAATAAGCTATGTGAGAAATTATCAGATAGGTGATACACGACAATGAAACGATTGTCGTAAAATGGTATAAAAAAGGCGTGAAACCGAATGAATCACGCCTAAATATTCTTCTTATGAACTAATCAGAAACCCAACATCGCGGCTGGAGGTATATTCAACACTCGACATAGCAACCTCGCAATTTTGAGGGTCGGTTCCGAACGTCCAGAAATATAGTCATTCACACGCGATGGACTTATTCCAATCTCACCAGCAAGTTGCTTTTGACTCATCCCTTTCTCTTCAAGAGATAGCTCTATCAATTCCGCAACAGTCGGTTTTTCTATCGGATAATGTTCTTTTTCGTATGCTATCACAATATCGGACATAACTGTAAGCTCCACCGCATTTTTATCGTTTGCAGGGGTATTATCATCAACCAATGGCAGAAGTTCCTCTACTCTTGCCAAAGCAAATTCATATTGTTCTTTACTAACTTTATTCATATCCTGTATCTTAAATGGTTGAACAATCTATTTTATCATATTCTTTATGGGTACACACTTTCCGAATAAAAATATAGCCCATTGTAAACTTTACAACTACTATCAGTCGATAATTGTTACCTCTAATATTGAATACATAGTGCCTGTCTCTTATACACATCTCCGAGCCCACGAGACGGACTCCTATCTCGTA
>ENA-OZGV01000563-OZGV01000563.1-human-gut-metagenome-genome-assembly--contig:-NODE-563-length-19544-cov-10.215096_pt1 | contig 19544 bp, 15 predicted proteins | sample MGYA00245120_ERZ653665 | MGnify/ENA primary metagenome ERZ653665 (study PRJEB26926, sample SAMN06165250) | human gut metagenome | biome: ENVO:00009003; feature: ENVO:2100002; material: ENVO:00002003... | reverse complement strand
AAGATCGTCGGCAGCGTCAGATGTGTATAAGAGACAGGTATATTAGCATTAATAAGTAAAAATGCACTACTATCTTACAAAAAGCTCCATACTTCCTTAATATTACATCCAAAATAAACATAATACCCCTTCTTTCAATTCATTGTTTTATCCTATACATAATCCTCCTTTATTATATTCTTTAGAAGGAAGAGAGGTTCTATAAGCTGCGAGTCTGCATTACACACAAGGAATACGGAAGGTTTCAAAGGAAGTATTTCCTAAGAATTCACAAGGAAAAGAGGGAAATTGCGGCTATAAAATAACTTTTTAGTACCTTTGCAAGGTTTTAAAAGAGATTGAACGAATGGAGTTTAAGTATGACGTTATTGTAATCGGCGCCGGGCATGCCGGCTGTGAAGCCGCTGCCGCTGCCGCAAATCTGGGCTCAAAGACCTGTCTTATCACAATGGACATGAATAAGATAGGTCAAATGAGTTGTAACCCTGCCGTCGGCGGCATTGCCAAAGGACAGATTGTACGCGAAATAGACGCTTTAGGCGGATATATGGGATTGGTTACCGATAAAACAGCTATCCAGTTCCGCATATTAAACCGTTCCAAAGGCCCTGCCATGTGGAGCCCGCGTGCTCAATGCGACCGTAACAAATTCATTTGGGCATGGCGTGAAATCCTGGAGAATACTCCCAACCTGCACATCTGGCAAGACACCATATGCGAAATTCTCGTTGAAAACGGTGAGGTAGTTGGGCTCACCACCCTTTGGGGAGTAACTTTCCGCTCCAAATGCGTTGTACTGACTGCCGGAACTTTCCTGAACGGATTGATGCACGTAGGACACACCATGCTTCCGGGTGGGCGTATGGCAGAACCCGCATCATATCAACTGACCGAATCCATCGCCCGACATGGCATCACATACGGACGAATGAAAACGGGAACTCCCGTACGCATCGACGGACGGAGCGTACACTACGAAGATATGGACATTCAAGACGGGGAAAACGACTTCCACAAGTTCTCCTTTATGAACAACGGCGTACGCCATTTGAAGCAACTCCCATGCTGGACTTGTTTTACCAACGAGGAAGCGCATCGTATCCTTCGTGAAGGATTGCCGGACTCTCCCCTTTTCAACGGACAGATTCAAAGTATAGGCCCCCGTTATTGCCCCAGCATAGAAACCAAAATCGTAACCTTCCCCGACAAAGAACAGCACCAGCTTTTCCTGGAACCGGAAGGTGAAACGACACAGGAACTTTACCTGAACGGCTTTTCTTCTTCCTTGCCGATGAACATACAGATTGAAGCGCTGAAAAAGATTCCCGCATTCCGCGATCTCGTTATTTACCGTCCCGGCTACGCCATAGAATATGACTTCTTCGACCCTACACAACTAAAACACACGTTGGAAACGAAGAAAATCAAAAACCTTTTCTTTGCCGGACAAGTAAACGGAACGACCGGTTATGAAGAAGCAGCCGGACAAGGAATCATTGCGGGTATCAACGCACATATCAACTGTCATGGCGGCGAACCTTTTACACTTGCACGCGACGAAGCATATATAGGCGTATTAATCGACGATTTGGTAACCAAAGGTGTTGATGAACCTTACCGCATGTTTACTTCACGTGCGGAATATCGCATCCTTCTCCGTATGGATGATGCCGATATGAGACTTACCGAAAGAGCCTGGAAACTGGGGCTTGCCCAAAAAGACCGCTACGAATTATTAAGAAGTAAACGTGAAGCCGTTACAAACATTATAGAGTTTACCCGGAATTATTCGATGAAACCGACACTAATAAACCCGGTATTGGAACAACTCGGTACTACTCCACTCCGTCAGGGATGCAAATTGATAGACCTAATAAATCGTCCGCAAGTAACTTTGGAAAATATGGCAGAGCATGTCAGCGCTTTCCGTCGGGAACTGGATAAAATTACGGACAGAAAAGATGAAATTATCGAAGCGGCAGAAATACTTATAAAGTACGAGGGCTACATCGGACGTGAACGAATCATAGCAGATAAGCTGGCACGATTGGAAAGTATAAAAATTAAAGGGAAGTTTGATTATAATTCCATTCAATCCCTTTCTACCGAAGCCCGACAGAAGTTAGTTAAGATCGACCCGGAGACAATAGCCCAAGCAAGCCGAATTCCGGGAGTATCGCCGAGTGACATCAACGTATTACTGGTACTTTGCGGGAGATAAGCGCTAACGTTCCACGTGAAACAAAGAATTCAATAAACGTATTAAATAAATTGATTATGAGCAAAGAAACACTTGCCAAGAACATTCGGGAAATTCCTGACTTTCCAATCCCCGGAATTTTATTCTACGACGTAACTACACTGTTTAAAAACCCGTCTGCACTGCAAGAACTTTCGGATACCTTGTATGAAATGTACAAGGATAAAGGAATAACCAAAGTAGTAGGTATAGAATCCAGAGGTTTTATCATGGGGCCCATTCTTGCTACCCGTTTAGGTGCCGGATTCGTTCCCATGCGTAAACCCGGAAAGCTACCGGCAGAAACAATCGAGGAAAGCTACGATAAAGAATACGGCAAAGATACGGTACAGATACACAAAGATGCTATCGAACCGGATGATGTCGTATTATTGCATGACGACCTCCTGGCTACAGGTGGAACCATGGAAGCAGCCTGCAAATTGGTGAAAAAGATGAATCCTCAAAAGATATACGTAAACTTCATTATTGAATTGAAAGACTTACATGGAAAAGACTTATTCAGTAAAGATGTAAATGTAGAATCCGTATTGACTCTGTAAAAGGATAGGGTGATAAAGAGGTAAAAAGGCAACCACCGCGTCGCTGCATCCGCCCCCTTTATCACCTTACCACTTTATCACCTTATCATCTTTTGTTATCAATGGAAGAGCTAAAAACAAATAATTATCTGAAAGGCATCGTTCTGAACCTTCCCGAAAGCCCCGGTATTTATCAATATCTGAACGCCGAGGGCACGATTATATATGTAGGGAAAGCGAAAAACTTAAAACGCCGGGTATCTTCCTATTTCAACAGAGAACATGAACCGGGAAAAACGCGTGTATTGGTTAGCAAGATTGCAGATATCCGGTATATCGTGGTCAATACGGAAGAGGATGCTTTGCTCCTGGAAAACAATCTTATCAAGAAATACAAACCTCGCTATAATGTATTGCTGAAAGATGATAAGACCTATCCGTCTATCTGCGTGCAGAACGAGTACTTCCCCCGCGTATTCAAAACACGGAGAATTATACGTAACGGCTCTTCCTACTATGGCCCATACAGCCATATACCATCCATGTATGCAGTACTCGATCTTATTAAACATTTGTACCCGTTACGCACCTGCAACCTGAATCTTTCTCCCGAAAACATTCGGGCCGGGAAATTCAATGTATGTCTGGAATACCACATCAAAAACTGTGCAGGACCATGTATAGGCAAGCAAAATCAGGAAGAGTACCTTAAAAACATCGCTGAAATAAAAGAAATACTCAAAGGCAACACTCAAGAAATAGAGCGAATGCTATATCAGCAGATGCAGGAACTTGCTGCGGAAATGAAGTTTGAGGAGGCACAGAAAATCAAAGAGAAATACCTGTTATTAGAGAACTACCGCTCTAAGTCAGAGGTGGTAAGCAACGTATTGCACAATATTGACGTATTCTCCATTGAAGAGGACAATGACGAAAAATCCGCATTCATCAACTATCTGCATATTACAAACGGAGCGATCAACCAAGCTTTCACTTTCGAATACAAGAAACGGCTGAACGAAACAAAAGAGGAGCTTCTTTCATTGGGTATTATTGAGATGCGCGAACGGTATAAGAGCCTTTCCCGCGAAATCATCGTACCTTTTGAGTTGGATATGGAACTTAAAGATGTCACATTTACCATCCCGCAACGCGGTGACAAGAAAAAACTGCTCGAGCTTTCCATCCTTAATGTAAAACAATACAAAGCCGACCGTTTGAAACAAGCGGAAAAGCTGAATCCGGAACAACGCACAGTACGCCTTTTAAAAGAAATTCAGCAGGAATTGCACCTCGACAGGTTGCCTATGCAGATAGAGTGCTTTGACAACTCCAACATTCAAGGTTCTGATCCTGTTGCGGCATGCGTTGTCTTTATTAAAGGAAAGCCGTCTAAAAAAGACTATCGGAAGTATAATATCAAGACTGTGGAAGGGCCGGACGACTATGCGTCCATGAAAGAGGTTGTCAAACGGCGTTATCAGCGTGCTATCGAAGAGAACTCTCCTCTACCCGACCTTCTTATCACCGACGGAGGAAAAGGGCAAATGAGCGCCGTAAAAGAGATTATTGATGAGTTGAACCTCGATATCCCTATTGCCGGGCTTGCCAAAGACGGGAAACATCGCACATCAGAACTGCTGTACGGTTTCCCGCCGCAGACAATCGGACTCAAACAAAACTCCCCCCTTTTCCGCCTGCTGACGCAGATACAGGACGAAGTACACAGATTTGCCATTACCTTCCATCGCGACAAGCGCAGCAAACGGCAGGTAGCTTCGGCCTTAGACGAGATAAAAGGGATCGGAGACAAAACCAAGAATGCCCTGCTAAAGGAATTCAAGAGTGTAAAACGCATCAAAGAAGCACCGGCGGAGGCGATTATCAAGGTAGTTGGCGAAGCAAAAGCAAAAATCATAAAGGAGTATTTCACAGGTAAATAGTCTTTCAACACAAATTCCGGTCTTATACCGTGACAATCACGAATTTATTCGTAACTTTGCAACCCGCAAAATTAATTTTTTAGAACTAAAACATGAGAGTAGTTATACAACGTACCGGATATGCGTCTGTCACCATCAACGGAACTTGTAAGTCTGCCATTCAAAAAGGATTTATGATACTGGTAGGCATAGAAGAAACGGACGACAAGGAGGATATCGACTGGTTGTGTAAAAAGATTGTCAACCTGCGTGTCTTTGACGACGAGAATGGCGTTATGAATAAATCCATACTCGACATCAACGGTGACATACTGGTAATCAGCCAGTTCACGCTGCATGCATCGACCAAGAAAGGTAATCGTCCCTCTTATATCCGGGCGGCGAAACCGGAAATTTCTGTTCCGTTGTACGAACAATTTTGCAAAGAATTGAGTTTAGCATTAGGTAAAGAAATAGGTACCGGTGAATTTGGAGCCGATATGAAAGTAGAATTATTGAACGATGGCCCTGTGACCATCTGTATGGATACAAAAAACAAGGAATAATGACATTAAAAGAAGCACAACAAGAGGTAGATTTCTGGATCAAGAAATATGGAGTACGTTACTTTAGCGAGCTCACCAATATGGCCATATTGACCGAAGAAGTAGGTGAATTGGCACGAGTTATGGCACGCAAATATGGCGACCAGTCTTTCAAGAAAGGAGAAGAAGACAACGTTGAAGAAGAAATTGCAGACGTCCTTTGGGTACTTCTCTGCATTGCAAATCAGACCGGGGTTGATATCACCGAGGCCTTTGCACGCAGCATAGAGAAGAAGACCAAACGCGACCAAACAAGACATATCAATAACCCTAAATTATCTGACCATGGAGAATAATGAATCCACCCAGAGCAAGTATGATGCCGCCTTGGCGAAGTACAACACCAATCTGAACGATGCGGAAATAGCTGCGGAAGTAGCTAAAATAATCGCAGAGAAAGTGCCTGCCAACAACACTCCGGAAGTAAAGAAATTCCTGTTCAACTGCATCGACCTTACCACTCTCAACAGTACGGACAGCGATGAAAGCGTCATGAAGTTTACTCAGAAAGTAAACCAGTTTGACGAAGAATTTCCCGATTTGAAGAACATGGCGGCTATTTGTGTATATCCCAACTTTGCGGAAGTAGTAAAAGATACGCTGGAAGTGGAGGATGTAAAGATAGCCTGCGTATCGGCAGGGTTCCCCTCTTCACAGACTTTTATAGAAGTAAAGGTAGCTGAAACAGCCATGGCAATCATGGAAGGAGCCGATGAAATAGACATCGTAATTTCCATAGGAAAGTTCCTCAGCGGAGATTATGAAACCATGTGCGATGAAATACAAGAGCTGAAAGCTACCTGTAAGGAGCATCACTTAAAAGTAATCCTGGAAACCGGAGCTTTGAAAACGGCAGCCAACATCAAGAAAGCCTCTATCCTATCCATGTATGCAGGAGCCGATTTCATCAAAACTTCTACCGGAAAACAGCAGCCCGCCGCCACTCCGGAAGCAGCATACGTCATGTGTCAGGCTATCAAAGAATACCATGCGCTGACGGGTAATAAGATAGGTTTCAAACCGGCAGGTGGTATCAACTGCGTAAACGACGCATTAATTTATTATACCATTGTAAAAGAAGTGCTGGGTGAGGAATGGCTGAATAACGAACTGTTCCGTCTGGGTACAAGCCGTTTGGCAAATCTTCTACTTTCGGAAATCAAAGGCGAGGAAATGAAGTTCTTTTAAGAACCGCCACCAAATAAAAAGATAAGTTTCTCATCCTGTCATTCTTCGCTCCGCTTTGAATGGCAGGATGAAATTATTTTTCACGTTCCACTACATAATCCAGATAACAGACAAGCGCTTTCTTGACATCCGTATCCTCCATGGAAGCCAATAACGAAAGTGCCTTTTCTTTGAATTCCACCATGACTTTCGTAGCGTATTCAATGCCGCCATGCTCTTTGGTAAACTCAATCAATCGGGCTATTTCACCAGTTGTCGCCGTTCCGTTCTTCACTTTTACGGCAATCTCTTTTGCTTGTTTATCATGCGTTGAATTAAGGGCATACAATGCAGGCAAGGTCAGCTTTCCTTCCAGCATATCATTACCGGTAGGCTTACCTATTTCCTTACTTTCATAATAATCGAATATATCGTCTTTAATCTGAAAGCAAAGACCGATATATTCGCCAAAGAGACGTGCATATTCCGCCTTTTCATCGCTGGCTCCCACCGAAAGCGCACCTGCCTTCATACAGGCTGCAAACAGTACAGCCGTCTTCTTGCGAATGACGTCAAAGTAAATATCTTCGGAATATTCGGGATTACTGACATTGGAAAGCTGCAACAGCTCCCCTTCCGCCAAGTCCTGACCCAAGTTTGAAACAACATCTATAATGGCGTAATTACGTGTCATCCCTACTTCCACCAAAGCCGTTGCCAGCAAATAATCCCCCGTAAGCACAGCCACCTTATTATTAAAGATAGCATTTACAGAGAGCTGTCCCCGACGTTCGGTGCTTTCATCCACTACATCATCATGCACCAGACTTGCCGTATGCAGGAGTTCCAAGGCAACCGCGGCATGGAGCGTTGCCGGACAAATCTCATTATACAGCTTCGCGGCAAGCAAAACCAGAATTGGACGCATCATCTTCCCATTCTTCTGCCGTATATGCGCAATTACGCTATTCAGCAAAAGATTAGAACTGGAAAGGCAACTGTCAAAATGCTTTTTGAAGTCTTCCAACTCCGCAGAAATCGGGGATTTTATGAGGGATATACTGTCCATACATCGCTATTTGAGCACAAAAATAGTAATAAAACAGTTAATACGGTATTTTTTTGTACTTTTACCATGAAAAAAAGGATAAATCTATGAATTCAACCGATAAACTTTTCTTGCTTGATGCCTACGCATTGATATATCGTGCTTATTATGCGTTCATCAAAAATCCGCGAATCAACTCCAAAGGATTTAATACTTCCGCCATTTTAGGGTTTGTAAATACCCTCGAAGAAGTACTGAAAAAGGAGAATCCTACGCACATAGGAGTAGCTTTTGATCCTTCGGGGCCGACATTCCGCCACGAAGCTTACGAACAATATAAGGCGCAACGGGAAGAAACTCCCGAAGCTATCCGCCTTTCCGTACCTATCATAAAAGACATTATCCGCGCTTACCGCATTCCCATCCTGGAAGTCCCCGGTTATGAAGCCGATGATGTGATAGGTACCCTTGCCACCGAAGCCGGAAAGCAAGGTATCACCACCTATATGATGACCCCCGATAAAGACTACGGCCAACTGGTATCGGACAACGTGTTTATGTACCGTCCCAAACATAGCGGCGGATTTGAAGTCATGGGCATCAAGGAGATAAAAGCCAAATTCGATATCCAGTCCACAGAACAAGTCATCGATATGCTGGGACTGATGGGAGACTCTTCCGACAATATCCCCGGCTGTCCGGGCGTGGGCGAGAAAACCGCGCAGAAACTGGTAGCGGAATTCGGCAGCATCGAAAACCTGCTTGCCCATACCGACCAATTGAAAGGCGCGCTTAAAACCAAAGTAGAGGCAAACCGGGAAATGATTACTTTCTCCAAATTCCTTGCGACCATCAAAGTGGATGTGCCCATCAAGCTCGACATGAATACACTCGTCCGCGAAGAACCGAACGAAGAAGAACTTCGTAAGATTTTCGAAGAGCTGGAATTTCGCACGCTCATCAACCGTGTTCTGACAAAGACGGATACTCCCCTTCCCTCTTCTTCCAATTCCGCCGCACCCGATCCTTATGCCGGAACTCTGTTTGCCCAACCGACCGGGAGTGCAACTCCCGAAAATAACGGTCCCGTTCAAGGCGATTTGTTTGCAAATTTTGCAGGCGACGGGACGGATGGCGCAAAAAAATCAAATCTCACGCGCTTAGAAATGCTCGATGTAGACTACCAACTCATTGATACAGAAGAAAAAAGAAAGGAAATTATTCAAAAGTTACTTACAACTGAAATTCTCTCAATAGATACTGAAACTACCGGAACCGAACCAATGGAAGCCGAATTGGTGGGAATGAGCTTCAGTGACGCCGAAAACCGGGCTTACTATGTACCTGTTCCTGCAAATCATGACGAGGCGTTAAAAATCGTAAACGAGCTTCGTCCTCTTTACGAAAATGAAAATTCCATGAAAGTAGGGCAAAATATCAAATACGATATGATTGTTCTCCAAAATTACGGAGTACAGGTAAAAGGGAAACTCTTCGACACCATGCTCGCCCATTATGTATTGCAACCGGAACTTCGGCACAACATGGACTACCTTGCCGAAATCTACCTGCAATATCAAACCATCCACATTGATGAACTCATCGGAGCCAGAGGCAAAAACCAAAAGAATATGCGCGATCTTCCGGCGGAAGATGTCTATCGTTACGCTTGCGAAGATGCGGACGTTACCTTAAAACTGAAGAACGTACTTGAAAAAGAATTGAAAGAACAGTCCGCCGAGCATCTCTTTTATGAAATCGAAATGCCGCTTGTACCGGTACTCGTCAATATCGAAAGCAACGGAGTGCGCATCGACACAGAAGCTCTCAGGCAATCGTCCGAACATTTCACGCTCCGTCTGCAGGAAATTGAAAAAGAAATCTATGCGCTGGCAGGCGGCGAAACCTTCAACATCGCCTCACCCAAACAAGTAGGCGAAGTATTGTTTGACAGACTCAAAATCGTAGACAAAGCCAAAAAAACCAAGACAGGCCAATATGTTACCTCCGAAGAAGTGCTTGAAAGTCTCCGGAGTAAGCACGCAATCATTGGCAAGATACTTGAGTATCGCGGACTGAAGAAGCTGTTAAGCACCTATATCGATGCATTGCCTCAGTTGATAAACCCACGTACGGGACGTATCCATACCTCCTTCAATCAAGCGGTGACCGCTACCGGACGACTCAGTTCCAGCAATCCGAACCTGCAGAATATCCCCATTCGTGACGAGGACGGCAAAGAAATCCGTAAAGCCTTTATTCCCGATGACGGATGCGAATTCTTCTCCGCCGACTACTCACAGATTGAACTGCGCATTATGGCGCATCTGAGCCAAGACAAGAATATGATTGACGCTTTCCTCAGCGGTTACGACATTCATGCAGCCACGGCCGCTAAAATATATAAGGTGGATATTAACGACGTAACAGCCGATATGCGCCGTAAAGCCAAAACCGCCAACTTCGGTATTATCTACGGCATCTCCGTATTCGGTCTGGCGGAACGTATGAACGTTCCCCGCCAGGAAGCCAAAGAACTGATAGACGGATATTTCGAAACTTATCCGCAAGTCAAAGAATATATGGACAGAAGCATACAGGTGGCACGCGAAAACGGATATGTAGAAACCATCTTCCACCGCAAACGCTTCCTGCCCGATATCAACTCACGCAATGCCGTAGTACGCGGTTATGCAGAGCGCAATGCCATCAACGCTCCTATCCAGGGAAGCGCTGCCGACATCATCAAAGTAGCCATGTCACTCATCTGTCAACGCCTTCAAAGTAACAATCTGAAAGCAAAGATGATTTTACAGGTCCATGACGAACTGAATTTCAGCGTTCCCGAGGCAGAAAAAGAGATTATACAGAAAATTGTAATCGAAGAGATGGAACGGGCATATCGCATGCTGGTACCCCTGAAAGCCGATTGCGGTTGGGGAAAGAACTGGTTGGAAGCACACTGATCCGGTCTATAACTTTATTTAACTTACAATCAGAAAGCAACAGAAGTAATCGCTTTAAAATACAGTTTGCTCACCAGAATATCCGGCATCCTCACTGCCGGATATTTTTTATTAATTAATCTTTCCAAAAAGAAAGCATATCCCATCCGTATAATCTGACATATTGATAAAATAAATCCCTATTATTTTATTTATGTCAATTTATTACGTACATTTGCAGCGTAATCAATGACATATTGATAGAAAATAGCAAGTACAACTCTAAAAACATAAAGCCATGAAAACTTTAAAAACTTTGATTTTATTCTCTTTTCTTTTTGTGTGTGGAATGAGCGCATCGGCAGACAACAAAAGTAACCTTATTTACAATTCGGAAGAAGTGAATGGAGTGAAGGTTGCTGAAACAGTTTATAAGATGGACGGCAGCACGCTTGCCAACTATATGAAGTACAATTATAAGTACGACGACCAGAACCGCATGACAGAAAACGAGGCACTGAAATGGAATGCCGTAAAGAATACATGGACCAATGATATGTGTATCCGTTATGCTTATCAGGGTAAATCGGTTACCACCACCTATTATAAATGGAACAACAAAAAGAATACATACATCCTCATCCCTGAGATGACGGTGACAATGGACAACCCTAACATGTAATCTATTCATTCTCTCTTAAATACACTTTAGTTGCTAACAATAACCCAAAACCTTTCTATAAACTAAAGAGCCGGAATACAAATGTATTCCGGCTCTTTTTGTATTTCCGCCTTCATAAGAGAGAAACGGCAGGCTTTGTGAAATTAGGATGATGGTGCCATAACAAGTACATCACACTCTATAAATAAAGGATAAATTCGCCGCATACCGTCTTGTACGGCACAACGATTTTCTCCCTTTGGTTTATTTCAGATTTTCATTGAAAAAACTTTCTATCTTATCGAAAGGGATTACGCTAAGTCCATCATACAAATCTGTATGGTTTGCGCCTGCGACAACGACAAACTCCTTATTATCGCCTTTCAAAAGGGCATACGTATCTTTACCGAAATAGAACGAATGCGCTTTGTCGCCATGTACAATCATCACCGCGCTTTCCAATTCATCGGCATAGTCAAAGAATTTGAAATTAAGAAAAGGAAGATTGGAGGTAACGTTCCAGCCGTTATTTGAATTGAGCGAACGTTTGTGATAGCCACGTGGAGTTTTGTAGTAAGCGTAATAGTCTTTCACGAACCGGGGCGCATCGTCAGGGAGAGGACTGACAACTCCACCTCCCGATTTGTAAAAGCCGCTCTTATAATCTTCGGTACGCTGCGCAACCATGGCCGCACGTTTGAAATTACGTTGTTCTGCCGTGTTTTCAGAGTCAAAATATCCGTTGGCATTTACGCGTGTCATGTCATACATGGTAGATGCCACAGTAGCTTTTATGCGTGGGTCGTTGATAGCTGCCTGTATAGCTATTCCTCCCCAACCGCAGATACCTAAGATACCGATTTTTTCGGAATCTACATCCTCACGGTTCATCAGGCAATCAACGGCTGCGCTAAAATCTTCCGTGTTAATATCGGGAGAAGCCACATAGCGCGGTTCTCCTCCGCTTTCTCCGGTATATGAGGGATCAAAAGCGATGGTAAGGAAACCTCTTTCGGCAAGCTGTTGGGCATACAATCCGGAAGACTGTTCTTTGACAGCTCCGAACGGTCCGCTGACAGCGATTGCCGGAAGTTTCCCTGAAGCATTTACAGGCGTGTAAAGGTCTGCCGCCAGCGTGATGCCATAACGATTATGGAAAGTTATCTTACTATGGTTTACTTTCTCGCTTTTGGGAAAAGTCTTGTCCCATTCTGAAGTCAGATTAAGTGCATTCATTTGATTGGCAGAATTTGTCTCATCGTTTGTTCTGTTACTATTACATCCCATAAGCATACAGGAACTTATGAAGGAGGTAATAACTGCCGATTTGAAGATTTTGGTATTCATTGTTAGTCGGATTTTATGTTATCAAAGCGTGTCCGAATTGCCACCACGACGGGGACTGCTGGACTTTTGAATACAAAAGTAGCGGAAAGCATATCATGGCAGGGTAGATAAATTACGGATATTATAACCCAAATTACATATTCGAAGGAAAGATTACCGTAAATCTGTGGTTGAGGTTATATTATCTGCTATCCGGGTTATGGCTGAATCCATATAAATCACTAATTTTGTATTCTTGAGCAAGAATATAGAAACATGATACCCCAGACACTTATCCGCTACATCGAAACAGAAATCATTCCCCGATATGAACACTTTGACAAGGCTCATAACCTCTCGCACGTACAGACAGTCATCGACGAAAGCCTCGCTCTCGCCAAACTCTACCCCCAAGCGGACGAACGTCTTGTCTACACCATAGCGGCCTATCACGACACGGGACTGTGCCGCGACCGTGCCACGCATCACCTCGTTTCGGGAGAAATCATAGCGGCAGACGCCAACCTTCTGCAATGGTTCGACAAAGCAGAGATAAAGATTATGCGTGAAGCCGTAGAAGACCACCGGGCATCCACCGACCATGAGCCACGCAGCATCTACGGTAAAATCGTAGCCGAAGCCGACCGCATCATCGACGCTGACATCACCCTGCGCCGTACCGTACAATACGGATTGAAACAAAATCCTACGGCGGACGAAGCATGGCACTACCAACGTTTCCACAAACATCTGATGGAGAAATACGCTCCCGGCGGCTATCTGAAGCTCTGGTTTCCCGACTCAAAGAACGCCGGACGACTGAAAGAGCTGCAAACCATCATAGCGGATGAGATACGTCTAAGAAGCATTTTTCACCAAATGTTCGAAGAAGAGAAAAGATAAAAGACTATCTTTGCAGCCAATTAGCTGAATAATAATTAAAAAACAAGATATACTTATGGCATTAAAAGCAGGTATAGTGGGACTGCCCAACGTAGGGAAATCCACTCTTTTCAACTGCCTGTCCAGCGCAAAAGCACAGGCGGCAAACTTTCCTTTTTGTACCATCGACGCCCAAATGGGACAGGTATCCGTACCCGACGAGCGACTGACCAAACTCGCCGAAATCGTTCATCCGGGACGTATCGTGCCCGCCGTATGCGATATTGTCGATATTGCCGGACTGGTGAAAGGCGCCAGCAAAGGTGAAGGACTGGGTAATCAGTTTCTGGGCAACATCCGCGAGTGCGACGCCATCATCCACGTACTGCGCTGCTTCGACAACGGCAATATCGTACACGTGGACGGTAGCGTAGACCCTGTACGCGACAAGGAAATCATCGATACCGAACTCCAGCTGAAAGACCTCGATACGGTGGAAAACCGCATCAAGCGCGTGGAAAAGATAGCCAAAGTAGGCGGAGACAAAATGGCGAAGGTAGAGTACGAACTCCTGCTCCGCTACAAAGACGCGCTGGAACAAGGACAGAGCGCCCGCACCGTAATACCTCAGAACGACGATGAAGAACAGTGCGCCAAGCAGATGTTCCTGCTCACAACGAAACCGGTGCTCTACGTCTGCAACGTGGACGACACCAGCGCCGCCGACGGCAACCAATACGTAGAGCAAGTGCGCGAAGCCATCAAAGGCGAAGACGCCGAGCTCATCATCATCTCCGCACAGACCGAGGCCGACATTGCCGAACTGGAAACTTACGAAGAAAAGCAAATGTTCCTCGAAGACCTCGGCCTGAAAGAAAGCGGCTGCAACAGACTGATTAAAGCCATCTACAGCCTGCTGAACCTCGAAACGTTCATCACCGCCGGCGAAATGGAAGTAAAAGCATGGACCTATCGCAAAGGCTGGAAAGCCCCGCAATGCGCCGGTGTTATCCACACCGACTTTGAGAAAGGTTTTATCCGCGCGGAAGTCATCAAGTACGAAGACTACATCAAATACGGCAGTGAAGCCGCCGTGCGCGAAGCCGGAAAACTGGGTGTGGAAGGCAAGGAATATGTAGTGCAGGACGGAGACATCATGCACTTCCGATTCAACGTATAAAGACATGAGCCAGACTAATACACTACAAATGACAAATAACAATCTGAAGTACCTCATCGCAGGCACAGGCGGCGTGGGCGGAAGCATTGCAGGTTTCCTCGCATTGGCAGGAAAAGACGTTACTTGCATCGCACGCGGCGAGCACCTTGCCGCTATACGCGAGTACGGCCTGCGGTTACATTCCGACTTAAAAGGCGAGCAAACCCTGAAGATACCCGCTTATACAGCGGAGGAATACGCCGCTCTCGCTTCCTCGTCAGCCGACTGCAAGGCAGACGTTATCTTCGTATGCGTCAAAGGCTATTCCGTAGACTCCATTACGGAACTAATCAAACGCGCCGCACACAAAGATACGGTGGTAATCCCCATTCTGAACGTCTACGGCACAGGGCCTCGCATCCAGCGGCTGGTTCCCGGCGTTACGGTACTGGACGGTTGCATCTACATCGTAGGATTCGTTTCCGGCAAAGGCGAAATCACACAGATGGGAAAAATATTCCGTTTGGTTTACGGAGCCCACAAAGACACCGTTGTTTCCCGTGAAACATTGGAAGCCATTCAACAAGACTTACAGGAAAGCGGCATCAAGGCGGAAATATCTCCCGACATCAACCGCGACACTTTCGTAAAATGGTCTTTCATCTCGGCTATGGCCGTAACCGGCGCTTATTACGACGTGTCTATGGGCGAAGTACAGAAACCCGGAAAAGTACGCGACACCTTCATCGGACTTTCACAGGAAAGCGCCGCACTGGGACGGAAACTGGGCATTGACTTCAAGGAAGACATCGTAGAGTACAACCTCAAGGTCATCGACAAACTTGCCCCCGAAAGCACCGCTTCCATGCAAAAAGACATGGCGCACGGGCATCAAAGCGAAGTGCAGGGGTTACTTTTCGACATGATTACGGCAGCCGAGGAACAGGGAATTGACATCCCCACATACAGAATGGTAGCGGAGAAATTCAAATAATTTTATACCTTCGCTTAATTATCCCATACTGTTTTTATCACTCGGAGCGTAGCGCGGAATCTCCTCTCCTGATGTAAGGGGAAACGGGAGAAAAGAAAAAAGGTTCTTCGCTGCGCGCTGAATGACAGACAGCCTTGATATAAGCCGAATTTCAACATTTACTTACTAATTTTTACTACTTATGAATATGCTGACTCTCCTCTCCATCAACTGGAATCCCAACCCGGAACTGTTCAACCTTTTCGGCAGCCTTCCAATCCGATATTACGGCCTGTTATGGGTTGTCGGTATCGCTCTTGCCTACGTAATAGTACACCGCCAATACCGCGACCGGAAAATCGACGAAAAGACATTCGAGCCGCTGTTCTTCTACTGCTTCTTCGGCATCCTGATAGGAGCGAGATTAGGACACTGCCTGTTCTATCAGCCGGATTATTACCTGAACCATTTCTGGGAAATGATACTCCCCGTGAAGTTCCTTCCGGACGGCGGCTGGAAATGGACGGGATACGAAGGACTTGCCAGTCACGGCGGTACGCTGGGACTGATTATCGCCCTCTGGATGTACTGCCGCAAAACAAAGATGCACTATATGGACGTGCTGGACATGATAGCCGTGGCCACGCCTATCACCGCCTGCTTCATCCGCCTTGCCAACCTGATGAACTCCGAGATTATCGGCCAGCCGACCGATGTACCCTGGGCGTTCGTCTTTGAGCGGGTAGACATGCTGCCCCGCCATCCGGCGCAGCTCTACGAGGCAATCGCTTATTTCATCTTCTTCCTGGGCATGGTCTACCTATACAAGCGCGGGCAGCAGAAGCGGGAGAAAGCTTCCCTACCCTATCACCGCGGCTTCTTCTTCGGCCTTTGCCTGACAGAAATATTCGTATTCCGCTTCTTCATCGAGTTCCTGAAAGAAGACCAGGTGGATTTTGAAAGGACAATGGCGCTGAATATGGGACAATGGCTCAGTATTCCGTTCATACTTATCGGAGTTTACTTCATGTTCTTCTACGGCAAGAAAACGGCAGGAAAATAACATCCCCGCAACACTAAAAAAGTTTCAAGGCATGAAACCGGCAGTTCCACCTGAGGAAACTGAAAGTTCCATGCCTTGAAACTTCTTGTTCCACCGGGCAAAACACTTTGTTCCCCACAGGGGAACACTTCGTTCCATCCTTTGAAACAGAATCTATATCGCAGGCTACTTTCCTTTGACTATCCGTTTAATGTCATTCAGCTTATTCAACGCTTCGAGCGGCGTCAGGTTGTTGACATCGAGATTCAGTATTTCGTCGCGTATCTGGCATAATATCGGGTCGTCAAGCTGGAAGAAGCTAAGCTGCATACCGCCGCGCGTCTCTCCCACCTCGGCCATCGGCTTGCCCGATATACCTTGCTGACGATTATCCGTCTCAAGCTGCTTCAAGATATCGTCGGCGCGTTTCACAATACTTTTGGGCATACCGGCCATTTTGGCTACATGGATACCGAAGGAGTGCTCACTGCCGCCGCGTTCCAATTTGCGCAGGAAAATGACCTTATTGTCGACTTCCTTCACCGACACGTTATAGTTCTTGATGCGCTTGAAGGACTTTTCCATCTCATTCAGTTCATGGTAGTGCGTGGCGAAGAGCGTGCGCGCCTTGGCGCGCGGATGTTCGTGGATATACTCCACAATGGCCCACGCAATGGAAATACCGTCGTAAGTAGAAGTACCGCGCCCCAATTCGTCAAAGAGCACCAGACTGCGGGAAGAAAGGTTGTTCAATATGTCCGCCGCCTCGTTCATCTCCACCATAAACGTAGACTCGCCTACGGAGATGTTATCGCTAGCTCCCACACGGGTAAATATCTTGTCCACCAAACCGATATGCGCGCTTTCGGCCGGAACGAAGCTGCCGATTTGCGCCATAAGCGTAATCAAAGCGGTCTGACGGAGCAACGCCGACTTACCCGCCATATTGGGACCGGTAATGATGATTATCTGCTGCGTGCTGCTGTCCAGCATTACATCGTTCGCTATGTACTTCTCGCCTATCGGAAGTTGCTTCTCGATGACCGGATGACGTCCCTGGCGTATTTCCAGCACCTCGTCGTCGGAGATTACGGGACGGATATAATTGTTTTCGCGGGCCGCGGTGGCAAAGGAAAGCAGACAGTCCAGACGCGCTATCTGGTTCGCGTCAATCTGAATGGCGGAAATGAACTCGTTCAGCGATTGTACCAGCTCTGTGTAAAGCTGTGTTTCCAGTACCAGTATTTTGTCTTCGGCGCCGAGTATCTTCTCTTCGTACTCTTTCAATTCCTGCGTAATGTAGCGTTCGGCATTGACCAGCGTCTGCTTGCGAATCCATTCTTGCGGCACTTTATCTTTGTGCACGTTGCGCACTTCGATATAGTAACCGAACACATTGTTATAACCTATCTTCAAGCTGGGAATCCCCGTCTGTTCGCTCTCCCGCTGCTGTACCTTCAAAAGATAGTCCTTACCGGAATAAGCTATCTGACGCAACTCGTCCAGCTCGGCATTCACGCCGGATTTTATCACGCCGCCTTTATTGATGAGCAACGGGGGATCGTTGTTGATTTCCTTATCGATGCGGTCACGAATGGCGCGGCAGATGTCCAGTTGCCCGCCAATGTGGTTCAGACTGGCGTTATCGGCATCCATACAGGCTTCCTTAATCGGCTCGATTGCCTGCAAGGCTACTTTCAAGGCAACCACCTCACGGGGAGAGACACGCCCCACGGCTACTTTGGAGATGATACGTTCCAGGTCACCTATCAAATGCAACTGCTCTTCAATCAGTTCCTTGAAGTCGGGTTGGCGGAAGAAATACTCCACTACGTTCAATCGCTCATTAATGGGCTGCACATCTTTCAGGGGGAACACCATCCAGCGCTTCAACAGACGGGCTCCCATCGGACTGATAGTTTTGTCTATCACGTTCAACAGGCTGCTGCCGCCGTCGTTCATACTGCCCATCAGCTCCAGGCTGCGCACCGTAAACTTATCCAGGCGGACGTATTTGTCTTCTTCTATGCGCGCCAGCGAAGTGATATGCCCTATCTGCGTATGCTGCGTCAGAATGAGGTACTGCAAGACAGCCCCCGAAGCAATGATACCGTTCTTGAGGTGTTCCACGCCGAATCCTTTCAAATTCTTTACTTCAAAGTGTTTCAGCAGCTTCTCGCGGGCGGTGGTTTCCGTAAATACCCAGTCTTCCAGCTCGAATGTAAAGAACTTGCTGCCGAAATTACCCTCAAACATTCCCCGACGGCCACGTTCAAAAAGCACTTCTTTCGGAGCAAAGTTATTCAACAGCTTGTCCACATACTCGAAAGGTCCTTCGGCGGTCAGGAACTCACCCGTAGAGATGTCCAGAAATGCCACGCCGCAAGCGCCTTTACCGAAGTGAACGGCGGCAAGGAAGTTGTTTTCCCGGTAATTCAGTACGTTATCGTTAATAGATACGCCCGGTGTTACCAACTCGGTGATACCGCGTTTCACCAGTTTCTTGGTGAGCTTCGGGTCTTCCAGCTGGTCGCAAATGGCTACGCGCTTGCCTGCACGTATCAGCTTGGGCAGATACGTATCGAGCGCATGATGAGGAAAACCGGCCATTTCAATCGTTTTCCCTTTGCCATTGGCACGCTTTGTCAGGGTAATGCCTAAGATTTCAGAAGCTACAATAGCATCGGTGGAATAAGTCTCATAGAAGTCGCCACAACGAAACAGCATGACGGCATCGGGATGTTTCGCCTTCAAGTCAAGGAACTGTTTCATCATCGGAGTAAGGACAATATCTTCGTTCACAGCGGTATCTGTTTAGAGTTTTAATGTAATTTGATTAAGCAGGACAAAGATAATCCTTTTTTAGAAAATACGTATGTAGAGGGTTTAAATCCTTAGTAAGCCTTAACAAAGTGGATATTTTTGCTAAAACGTGTTATAAAACACACTTTTTTATTTGTTTTATTTGGAGATTTCCCAAAAGTCCGTACCTTTGCAATGTGTTTTTCATAGTATTAGATTTAAGGTTAACAA
>ENA-OZGV01000559-OZGV01000559.1-human-gut-metagenome-genome-assembly--contig:-NODE-559-length-19608-cov-12.259040_pt1 | contig 19608 bp, 18 predicted proteins | sample MGYA00245120_ERZ653665 | MGnify/ENA primary metagenome ERZ653665 (study PRJEB26926, sample SAMN06165250) | human gut metagenome | biome: ENVO:00009003; feature: ENVO:2100002; material: ENVO:00002003... | reverse complement strand
GCTCGGAGATGTGTATAAGAGACAGTTATTACGGTTACTTTTAGTTGATCTTAATCCTCTCACTCAATATGTTAAAAGAAGAAAAACGTTTACTACGTCGCTGCATCGCAGACAAGAAAAAGATGTATACTAATCATGAACTGGCTACATACTCTACGTTGCTGCTAAGCAAATTGGAAAGGCATCCACTTTTTGCTGAAGCTCAAACAATATTAATGTATTACTCATTGCCTGATGAGATACAAACGCACGATTTCATCGAAAAATGGAGTCATAGTAAAAACATTATCTTGCCTGTTGTAAAAGGTGACGAACTCGAACTACGATATTATACAGGAAAACAGGATCTTCAAAAAGGCAGTTACAATATAGAAGAACCTCAAGGTGAACTTTTAAGCAACTATGACAAAATAGACCTTGCCATTATCCCTGGTGTAGCATTCGACTCACAGGGTAATCGTCTGGGAAGAGGAAAGGGATATTACGACCGATTGCTTAAGCAACTTAATGCATATAAAATAGGTATCTGTTTTCACTTTCAGATTTGTACGCATATCCCTACCGAAATATTCGACAAGCCTATGGATGAAGTGTGGAGTGAAGAGGAATCTTTCATAGTAAACAAATAAAAGAGTATGCAAAATCCCACCGAATATCATCAACGGAAGATGATATTTACAATAACCTGTGCTCCTACTTGTGAATTCAGGTTACGAATCAACAATTGACGACTCATCATCAGCTCCTGACGGAGAACGGATGAAGACAAATGTACGAAAAGTACTTGATTCTTAATGTATATATTAGTCGTATAACGAGCAATAGCTTCCCCCACGACATCCTTCCAGGCATCAACCAGCCGATATTCATTCAAAGGAGTTTCAAGTCCCTCCTGTCTGAGAAGACGCCGCAACACCTCTCCTACCTGTTCTGTATTATTCCGCTTCATATTTCCTCCTCTTCATTGCAACGTTCAGATACAACTCCACCATCAACTTCAAAGAGTTTATAATCCCCTTCGATCTTACGTAAGATTTTATCCAAATGATCTCTGTTCGTATCGGTCACAAATATTTGTCCGAAACTGTCTCCAGCAACCAATTTTACAATTTGCTCAACACGAGAAGCATCTAACTTATCAAAAATATCATCTAACAATACGATGGGAGTGGTACGACTTCCAGTACGCTTCAGGAACTCAAACTGAGCTAACTTCAACGCTATCAGATACGTTTTATTCTGCCCCTGAGAGCCTTCCCGCTTAATGGGGAAATCTCCCAGCTGCATTATCAAATCATCTTTATGGATACCACGGGTAGAATATCCTAAAATACGATCACGCTGACGAACCTCCTTCAGCTGTTCAAGAAGATTTCCTTTGGCAGCATGCGACTCATAGGACAAGCTTACTTGCTCCCTGTCCTGGGAAATATAAGAATAATACGACTGGAAAACGGGAATAAATTCATCAATAAAGGCTTTACGCTTGGCATATACCGTTTCACCGGAAGCAGCCATCATCTCCTCCCACACCAACATCAGCTCTTCTTCCGGTTCAACATCTGCTTTAAGCAATGAATTTCTCTGAAGAAGGGCTTTGTTATAACGGATCAGAGCCTCTAAGTATTCACGGTCAAACTGCGAAATGACGACATCAATAAATCTGCGCCGCTCTTCACTTCCACCTGCAATCAACCACGAATCGGCCGGTGAAACCATGACAAGAGGAATCAGCCCTATATGGTCTGACAGGCGTGAATACTCTTTTTTATTACGTTTGAATTGCTTTTTCTGACGACGTTTCAGCCCACAATATACTTCTTCGGGCTCTCCCTCGTCCGTTTCATAAAACCCCTGCACAACAAAAAAGTCACGATCATGCAAAATATTTTGTGAATCAATGGCATTGGTAGCACTTTTACAAAACGAAAGATAATAAACTGCATCCAGCAAATTGGTCTTTCCCATCCCATTTTTGCCTATTATACAATTCATTTTACGTGAAAAAGCAACTTCTACTTGCTCCAGATTTTTATAGTTTAATATAGAGATGCGTTTAAGCCACATAGTTTAAAACCTAAATTCAGACTACAAAATTAGCAATAAAAGCACGATTGATAAAAAAACATGCCCGCAAATTTCATTTATAAACATAAATAAACTACTTTTGCTGACCGAAATATAAATTGCTAAATAATAGAAGAGAAATAATAAAAAACAATTAAATAAAATGGCAGAACAAAAACACACTCATGACCCATTGAATGTAGATGAAGCACTGAGTACTTCTGAAGCATTCCTTTTAAAGTACAAAAACCTGTTAGTAGGTATTGTAGTAGCTATTGTTGTTATCGTATGCGGCACATTGGCTTACAAACATTTTATCGGTGAACCTAAAGAGTTGAAAGCTTCTGAGGCACTTTTCAAAGGTGAACAGTATTTTGGCAACGACAATTATGAAACTGCACTGAAGGGTGACAGCTTGGGTTACGCAGGTTTTCTGAAAATAGCAGATGAATTCAGCGGTACTGAAGCAGGAAACTTGGCAAATGCTTATGCTGGTATTTGCTATGCACAACTCGGAAAGTATGAAGAAGCTGCAAAATATCTGGATAAATTCAGCGCAGATGATTATATGGTTGCTCCTGCCATTATTGGTACAATGGGTAACTGTTATGCTCAGATGGGACAGCTTGACAAAGCAGCTGCAACATTGCTGAAAGCTGCAGACAAAGCAAACAGCACTACTTTAAGCCCAATCTACTTGCTTCAGGCTGGTCAGATACTTGAAAAACAAGGTAAAAATGCAGAAGCTGTTGAAGCTTACAAGCAAATTAAAACAAAATATGCAAACTCATTCCAGGCAATGGACATTGATAAATACATTGACCGTGCTTCAATCAAATAATTAATTAGCATATTTATTACATATATAATAAGGTATTGTCATTCGGAGCAAAGCGAAGAATCTCGGATACATCAACGTGGATGCTCATGAGATTCAAACTTTACTCCGAATGATTTTTTTATTTCATATTCATCTAATCATTTATACATAATTATTATGGCAACAGCATATCACAACTTATCAGATTACGATTTCACCTCTGTACCCGACGCTTCTCAAATGCATTTTGGAATTGTTGTCTCAGAATGGAACAGCAATATAACTGGCGCATTATTGGAAGGTGCGGTAAAAACATTGAAAAAGCATGGTGCAAAAGACGAAAACATACTTGTACAAACAGTTCCGGGAAGTTTTGAATTAACTTTCGGCTCAGCACAAATGATTAAAAGTGGAAAAGTTGATGCAGTAATAGCTTTAGGATGCGTAGTTCGTGGAGATACTCCACATTTTGACTATGTTTGCGCCGGAGCAACTCAAGGAATTACACAACTGAATGCAACTACCGATATACCAGTGATTTACGGCCTAATCACGACCAATAACATGGAACAGGCTGAAGAACGAGCAGGAGGAAAATTAGGCAATAAAGGCGATGAATGTGCAATTACTGCAATAAAAATGATAGATTTTGTTTGCAAATTAAAAAAATAGTTGTACCTTTGCATCGCAATTGAGAAAAACACTAATCAATCAGTTGCGAAAGGGCAAATACCAGAGTGGCCAAATGGGGCAGACTGTAAATCTGCTGGCTTACGCCTTCGGTGGTTCGAATCCATCTTTGCCCACTAAAATTGCGGAAGTAGCTCAGTTGATAGAGCATTAGCCTTCCAAGCTGAGGGTCGCGGGTTTGAGTCCCGTCTTCCGCTCTTCTTTTTTCTTCTTTGCTGTTATAGCTCAGCGGTAGAGCACTTCCTTGGTAAGGAAGAGGTCCCGGGTTCAAGTCCCGGTAACAGCTCATAAAGATGTAAAAGCTGATTATTAATCAAATAAATAACAAGTAAAGCTATGGCTAAAGAGAAATTCGAACGTACCAAACCGCACGTAAACATTGGTACAATTGGTCACGTAGACCACGGTAAAACCACGTTGACTGCTGCTATCACTACTGTGTTGGGCAAAAAAGGTTTTTCTGAAGTAAAATCATTTGATCAGATCGACAACGCTCCTGAAGAAAAGGAAAGAGGTATTACTATCAATACTTCACACGTTGAGTATGAAACCGCTAACCGTCACTACGCTCACGTAGACTGTCCGGGTCACGCTGACTACGTTAAGAACATGGTAACTGGTGCTGCTCAGATGGACGGTGCTATCATCGTAGTTGCTGCAACCGATGGTCCGATGCCTCAGACTCGCGAACACATCCTGTTGGCTCGTCAGGTAAACGTTCCTAGACTGGTTGTATTCATGAACAAGTGCGACATGGTAGATGACGCTGAAATGTTGGAACTCGTTGAAATGGAAATGCGTGAACTGCTTTCAGCTTACGAATTCGATGGCGACAACACTCCTTTCATTCAAGGTTCTGCTCTTGGCGCATTGAACGGTGTTGAAAAGTGGGAAGAAAAAGTTATGGAATTGATGGATGCCTGCGATAATTGGATTCCATTGCCTCCGCGTGATGTTGATAAACCGTTCTTGATGCCAGTTGAAGATGTATTCTCAATTACTGGTCGTGGTACTGTAGCTACTGGTCGTATCGAAGCCGGCGTTATTCACGTAGGTGACGAAGTAGAAATCCTTGGTTTGGGTGAAGACAAGAAATCAGTTGTAACTGGTGTTGAAATGTTCCGCAAACTGTTGGATCAAGGTGAAGCTGGTGACAACGTAGGTCTGTTGCTCCGTGGTATCGACAAGAACGAAATCAAACGTGGTATGGTTCTTTGTAAGCCAGGTCAGATTAAGCCTCACTCTAAGTTCAAAGCTTCTATCTACGTTTTGAAGAAAGAAGAAGGTGGTCGTCACACTCCGTTCCATAACAAATACCGTCCTCAGTTCTATCTGCGTACTATGGACTGTACAGGTGAAATCACTCTTCCGGAAGGAACTGAAATGGTAATGCCTGGTGATAACGTAGAAATCACTGTAGAATTGATCTACCCGGTAGCATTGAACGTAGGTTTGCGTTTTGCTATCCGTGAAGGTGGTCGTACAGTAGGTTCTGGTCAGATTACTGAAATTCTCGACTAATAACCAAATATCTTAATCAGTTCCCGGTATTCTGTCGGGAACTGATTATGTTCACACGGGAGTAGCTCAGTTGGTAGAGCACCGGTCTCCAAAACCGGGTGTCGGGAGTTCGAGCCTCTCCTCCCGTGCTAATATTTTTGAAATGAAGAAGATAGTAGCTTATTTTAAAGAAACTTACGACGAACTTGTTCATAAAGTGTCGTGGCCTACGTATTCTGAACTTACTAACAGTGCAGTAGTTGTTTTATATGCTTCCCTGCTTATTGCATTGGTAGTATTTGCGATGGACTTCTGTTTCCAGCATTTAATGGAATTTGTTTATCCACATTAAAAAGAAGGAGAAATGTCTGAGATTGAAAAGAAATGGTACGTTCTGCGTGCTATTAGCGGAAAAGAAGCTAAGGTAAAGGAATACCTTGAAGCTGACATTAAAAACAGCGACCTTGGTGATTATGTATCTCAGGTATTGATTCCTACCGAAAAGGTATATCAGGTTCGCAATGGTAAGAAAATTGTGAAAGAGAGAAGTTATCTCCCTGGTTACGTTTTGGTGGAGGCTGCTCTGGTAGGTGAGGTCGCTCACCATCTGAGAAATACTCCTAATGTGATAGGGTTCTTGGGTGGATCGGAAAAACCCGTTCCTCTGAGACAGTCGGAAGTGAATCGTATACTTGGCACAGTTGACGAATTACAGGATGCCGGTGAAGAACTGAATATCCCGTATGTAGTCGGCGAGACTGTAAAGGTGAATTACGGTCCGTTCAGTGGATTTAGTGGAATCATTGAAGAAGTGAATACCGAGAAGAAGAAACTGAAGGTCATGGTAAAGATATTCGGACGGAAGACTCCGCTCGAATTGGGCTTTATGCAAGTAGAAAAAGAATAGTACAGGTGTTACGCTGTAATATTCTTCATTAATGTTTATATATAAATCAATTAAAAAATGGCTAAAGAAGTTGCTGGACTAATCAAATTACAGATTAAAGGAGGCGCGGCAAATCCATCACCTCCCGTTGGACCTGCTCTGGGTTCTAAGGGAATCAATATCATGGAGTTTTGCAAGCAATTCAACGCCAGAACCCAAGACAAAGCAGGAAAGATTCTTCCTGTGATTATCACTTACTACGCAGATAAGTCTTTCGATTTTGTAATCAAGACTCCTCCCGTTGCTATTCAATTACTTGAAGTGGCTAAGGTAAAGAGTGGTTCTGCTGAGCCTAACCGTAAGAAAGTTGCCGAGATTACTTGGGAACAGGTTCGTACGATTGCTCAGGACAAGATGGTTGACTTAAACTGTTTCACTGTAGAAGCTGCCATGAAAATGGTTGCCGGTACAGCTAGAAGTATGGGTATCGCTGTAAAAGGGGAGTTCCCGGTTAATAACTAATAAACTTCAATTGTAATGGGTAAACTGACAAAAAATCAAAAGTTAGCTGCAGAAAAGATTGAAGCAGGGAAAGCATACTCACTGAAAGAAGCTGCATCTTTGGTAAAAGAAATCACTTTTTCCAAGTTTGATGCTTCACTGGATATAGATGTACGTTTAGGTGTTGACCCACGTAAAGCTAACCAGATGGTGAGAGGTGTTGTTTCACTTCCTCATGGTACTGGTAAACAAGTACGTGTGTTGGTACTCTGTACACCGGATGCTGAAGCTGCTGCGAAAGAAGCTGGCGCTGACTATGTTGGTCTTGACGAATATATTGAAAAGATCAAAGGTGGATGGACTGATATTGATGTAATCATCACTATGCCATCTATCATGGGTAAAATTGGTGCACTCGGTCGTGTACTCGGTCCTCGTGGATTGATGCCGAACCCTAAGAGTGGTACTGTAACTATGGATGTTGCTAAGGCTGTAAAAGAAGTAAAACAAGGTAAGATTGACTTTAAAGTTGATAAGAGCGGTATCGTTCATACTTCTATCGGTAAAGTATCATTCAGTGCTGATCAGATTCGCGACAACGCGAAAGAGTTCATCTCTACATTGATCAAACTGAAACCGACCGCAGCAAAGGGTACATATATTAAGAGTATTTATCTTTCTAGTACAATGAGTGCGGGTATCAAGATCGACCCGAAATCAGTGGAAGAAATCTAATAAAACAGAGAAATAATGAGAAAGGAAGATAAAAATTCGATTATAGAGCAAATTGCTGCTACGGTAAAGGAATATGGTCACTTCTATTTGGTAGATGTTACAGCTATGAACGCTGCTGCTACTAGCGCATTGAGAAGAGATTGTTTTAAATCAGGCATCAAATTGATGGTGGTTAAGAACACATTGCTTCACAAAGCACTTGAAAGCTTGGAAGAAGACTTTTCTCCTCTTTACGATTCTTTGAAAGGTACTACTGCTATTATGTTTTGCAACATTGCAAACGTTCCGGCTAAACTGATCAAGGATAAAGCGAAAGACGGTATTCCCGGACTGAAAGCTGCGTATGCAGAAGAAAGCTTCTATGTTGGTGTAGACCAATTGGATGCTCTCGTTGCAATCAAGAGTAAGAATGAAGTTATCGCTGACATCGTTGCATTGTTGCAATCTCCGGCGAAGAATGTTATTTCTGCTCTTCAATCAGGTGGTAACACCCTTCACGGAGTTCTCAAGACTCTTGGTGAACGTACCGAAGCGTAAAAATGGAAAAAGGCGTCACAGCCTTGGGAATAACATCCCGAATAATTTTCAAAAATCAACAAGTATTTAAACATTAAAATCATACAAAAAATGGCAGATTTGAAAGCTTTTGCAGAACAATTAGTTAACTTGACAGTAAAAGAAGTTAATGAACTTGCAACTATCCTTAAAGAAGAATACGGTATTGAACCTGCTGCTGCAGCTGTTGCTGTTGCTGCTGGTCCTGCAGCTGGTGCTGCTGCCGCAGAAGAAAAAACTTCTTTCGACGTAGTATTGAAGAGCGCTGGTGCAGCTAAACTTCAGGTAGTTAAGGCTGTTAAGGAAGCTTGTGGTCTTGGTTTGAAAGAAGCTAAAGACTTGGTAGACGGTGCTCCTAGCACAGTAAAAGAAGGTTTGGCTAAAGACGAAGCAGAATCATTGAAGAAAACATTGGAAGAAGCTGGAGCTGAAGTTGAACTTAAATAACATTGGCCTGGTAATCAGGTAATTCGGTTAGGAATCCTTCGCAAGAGGATTCTTAACCTTTTTGTGTATATATTTCAAATTAAGTTCTCCAAATTCATTGACAGATGTCTTCAAATACTGTAAATCAAAGAGTTAATTTTGCTTCGACTAAGAATCCGCTGGAATATCCGGATTTCCTGGAAGTACAATTGAAGTCATTCAAAGACTTTTTACAACTGGATACCCCACCCGAGAAACGTAAGAACGAGGGACTGTATAAAGTATTTGCTGAAAACTTCCCCATTGCCGATACAAGAAATAATTTTGTTCTTGAGTTTTTGGACTACTATATTGATCCGCCGCGTTATACTATAGACGAATGTATAGAGCGAGGGCTTACCTATAGTGTACCCTTAAAGGCAAAATTAAAATTATATTGTACCGACCCCGACCACGAAGATTTTGATACGGTTATTCAGGATGTATTCCTGGGTCCGATTCCTTACATGACGGATAAAGCTACGTTCGTCATCAACGGTGCGGAACGTGTTGTTGTGTCACAGCTTCACCGTTCTCCGGGCGTATTCTTCGGTCAGAGCGTGCATGCCAACGGTACTAAGTTATACTCAGCCCGTATTATCCCGTTCAAGGGTTCTTGGATTGAGTTTGCTACCGACATCAACAATGTCATGTATGCTTATATCGACCGTAAGAAGAAGTTGCCGGTAACCACATTGCTGAGAGCTATCGGTTTTGAGAATGATAAGGATATTCTTGAAATCTTCAACTTGGCAGAAGACGTGAAGGTGAACAAGACGAACCTCAAGAAGATTGTAGGTCGTAAGTTGGCGGCACGTGTATTGAAAACATGGATTGAGGATTTTGTAGACGAAGATACCGGTGAAGTTGTTTCTATCGAGCGTAACGAAGTTGTTATCGACCGTGAAACCATAATCGAGCCGGAACATGTTGACATTATATTAGAGTCGGGCGTTCAGAACATCCTTGTACACAAGGAAGAGCCGAACCAGTCTGACTACTCTATTATATATAATACTCTGCAGAAGGACCCCAGTAACTCGGAAAAAGAGGCAGTGCTTTACATCTACCGTCAGTTGCGAAATGCAGACCCGGCCGATGATGCCAGTGCACGCGAGGTTATCAACAACCTGTTCTTCTCAGAAAAGAGATATGACTTGGGTGATGTAGGTCGTTACCGTATCAACAGAAAGTTGAACTTAACGACAGATATGGACGTGCGTGTCCTCACCAAGGAAGATATTATCGAGATTATCAAGTATCTGATCGAGTTGATTAACTCAAAAGCGGATGTTGATGATATCGACCACTTGAGTAACCGTCGTGTACGTACAGTAGGCGAACAATTGTCCAACCAGTTTGCTATCGGTTTGGCACGTATGTCACGTACCATCCGCGAGCGTATGAATGTTCGTGACAATGAAGTCTTCACTCCGATTGACTTGATTAACGCCAAGACTATTTCTTCCGTTATCAATTCATTCTTCGGAACGAACGCCTTGTCACAGTTCATGGACCAGACCAACCCGCTTGCCGAAATCACTCACAAGCGTCGTATGTCTGCTCTGGGTCCCGGTGGTTTGTCGCGTGAGCGTGCCGGTTTCGAGGTGCGTGACGTACACTATACTCACTACGGACGTCTGTGTCCGATTGAAACGCCTGAAGGTCCTAACATCGGTTTGATTTCTTCACTCTGTGTGTTCGCCAAGATTAATGAGCTGGGTTTCATCGAGACTCCGTACCGTAAGGTGGCTAACGGAAAAGTAGACCTTTCGGATGAAGGTCTGGTTTACCTCACAGCCGAAGAAGAAGAAGAAAAGATTATCGCTCAGGGCAATGCGCCTTTGAACGATGACGGAACTTTCGTACGCGACAGAGTAAAATCACGTCAGGACGCCGACTATCCGGTTGTAGCGCCTGATGAAGTGGAATTGATGGACGTATCTCCCCAGCAGATTGCTTCTATTGCGGCCTCTTTGATTCCGTTCTTGGAGCATGACGATGCCAACCGTGCGTTGATGGGGTCTAACATGATGCGCCAGGCAGTTCCTTTGTTGAAGAGCGAAGCTCCGATTGTAGGTACAGGCATCGAACGTCAGCTCGCACGCGACTCTCGTACGCAGATTACCGCCGAGGGCGAGGGTGTTGTTGATTTCGTGGATGCTACGACTATCCGCATTCTGTATGACCGTACGGAAGACGAAGAGTTCGTAAGCTTCGAATCTGCACTGAAAGAATATACGATTCCTAAATGGCGTCGTACCAACCAGAACATGACGATTGACCTTCGACCTATTTGTGAGAAAGGTCAGCGCGTGACGAAAGGGCAAATCCTTACCGAGGGTTACTCCACCGAACAGGGCGAGCTTGCTTTGGGTAAGAACCTGTTGGTTGCCTACATGCCTTGGAAGGGATATAACTATGAGGATGCTATTGTATTGAACGAACGTGTGGTTCGCGAAGACCTTTTGACTTCCGTACACGTAGAAGAGTACTCTTTGGAAGTTCGTGAAACGAAGCGCGGTATGGAAGAGTTGACTTCCGATATTCCTAACGTAAGCGAAGAAGCTACAAAGGACCTCGACGAGAACGGTATCGTTCGCGTGGGTGCCCGTATCGAGCCGGGCGACATCCTAATTGGTAAAATTACTCCGAAGGGAGAATCAGACCCTTCTCCGGAAGAAAAGTTGCTTCGCGCCATCTTCGGTGATAAGGCTGGCGATGTGAAAGACGCTTCTTTGAAGGCATCTCCGTCTTTGAAGGGTGTTATTATCGGTAAGCGTCTGTTCTCCCGCGTCATCAAGACTCGTAGTTCCAAATTGGCGGATAAAGCGTTGCTGCCGAAGATCGACGATGAGTTCGACGGTAAGGTAGCCGACTTGAAGAAGATATTGGTGAACAAGCTCTTGAAGCTCACAGAAAACTACACATCCGAGGGTGTGAAGGACTATATGGGAGCCGAAGTAATTAGTAAGGGCGCTAAGTTCTCAGCTTCCGATTTCAGCGATATGGACTTCACTGCCATTCAATTGAGTAACTGGACAAAAGATGAGCACACCAACGGATTGATTCGTGCACTGGTGATGAACTTCATCAAGAAATATAAAGAGCTCGATGCAGAGTTGAAGCGTAAGAAATTCGCTATTACCATTGGTGACGAGTTACCTGCGGGTATCATTCAGATGGCTAAGGTTTACATCGCCAAGAAACGTAAAATCGGTGTTGGTGATAAGATGGCCGGTCGCCACGGTAACAAGGGTATTGTTTCGCGCGTGGTACGTCAGGAGGATATGCCGTTCTTGGCGGACGGTACTCCGGTAGATATCGTATTGAACCCGCTGGGTGTGCCTTCACGTATGAACATCGGCCAGATATTCGAGGCGGTTTTGGGACGTGCCGGAAAGAATTTGGGCGTTAAGTTCGCTACGCCTATCTTCGACGGTGCCACGCTGGACGACTTGAACGAATGGACCGACAAGGCAGGTCTGCCTCGCTATGGCAAGACTACTTTGTTCGACGGTGGTACAGGTGAGGCGTTCGAGCAACAGGCTACGGTAGGTGTGACATACATGTTGAAACTCGGCCACATGGTTGAAGACAAGATGCACGCACGTTCTATCGGTCCGTACTCACTTATTACGCAACAGCCGTTGGGAGGTAAGGCGCAGTTCGGTGGTCAGCGTTTTGGAGAAATGGAAGTTTGGGCGCTCGAGGCATTCGGTGCGGCACACATCCTGCAAGAGATTTTGACTATTAAGTCTGATGATGTTGTCGGACGCTCCAAGGCTTACGAAGCAATCGTTAAGGGTGAGCCGATGCCTGCTCCGGGTATCCCCGAATCACTGAATGTATTGCTGCACGAGTTGAGAGGTTTGGGCTTGAGCATCAACTTAGAATAAATTGAAATTTGAGAATTGAGGATTGGGAGATGATACCTCTCAACCCTCAGTTCCCGACTTATCAACATTTATTTTTCAATTTTTAATTCTCAATTATCAATTATATATAAAAGTATGGCTTTTAGAAAAGATAACAAGATAAAGAGTAATTTCTCGAAAATCTCTATCGGTTTGGCTTCTCCCGAAGAAATCCTGGAGAATTCGAGTGGTGAAGTTTTAAAGCCTGAAACCATCAACTATCGTACGTATAAGCCAGAGCGCGACGGTTTGTTCTGCGAGCGCATTTTTGGTCCTATCAAGGACTATGAGTGCCATTGCGGTAAGTACAAACGCATCCGTTACAAAGGCATTGTCTGCGACCGTTGCGGTGTGGAAGTGACAGAAAAGAAAGTACGTCGCGAGCGTATGGGACACATCCAGTTGGTTGTGCCGGTAGCTCACATCTGGTATTTCCGTTCACTTCCTAATAAAATCGGTTACTTGTTGGGCTTGCCTACCAAGAAACTCGATGCCATTATCTACTACGAGCGTTATGTGGTTATCCAGCCGGGTGTATTGGAAGGCGAGGTAGCACAGTTCGATTTGCTCGAAGAAGGAGAATACCTGGATCTGTTGGACAAGTTGCCAAGCGACAACCAGTACCTTGAAGATTCAGACCCCAATAAGTTTGTTGCTAAGATGGGTGCGGAAGCTATTTACGACCTGCTGTCACGCATCGACCTCGACTCATTGTCTTACGACCTGCGTAACCGTGCGGGCAGCGATGCTTCGCAACAGCGCAAGAGTGAAGCTTTGAAGCGTCTGCAAGTAGTCGAGTCTTTCCGTGCATCACGCGGACGTAACAAGCCCGAGTGGATGATTGTACGTATCGTGCCGGTTATCCCACCCGAACTCCGTCCGTTGGTACCGTTAGATGGCGGACGTTTCGCCACTTCCGACCTGAACGACCTTTACCGTCGCGTTATCATCCGTAACAACCGCTTGAAGAGATTGATTGAAATCAAGGCTCCCGAAGTGATTTTGCGTAATGAGAAGCGCATGTTGCAGGAGGCTGTCGACTCATTGTTCGATAACTCCCGTAAGTCGAGTGCGGTGAAGACCGATGCCAACCGTCCTTTGAAGTCCCTTTCCGACAGTTTGAAAGGTAAGCAGGGACGTTTCCGTCAGAACCTGCTGGGTAAGCGCGTCGACTATTCCGCACGTTCCGTAATCGTTGTAGGTCCGGAATTGAAGATGGGCGAGTGCGGTATTCCTAAACTCATGGCAGCCGAACTCTACAAGCCGTTTATCATCCGCAAGCTCATCGAGCGCGGTATCGTAAAGACGGTGAAGAGTGCCAAGAAGATTGTAGATCGCAAGGAACCCGTTATCTGGGACATACTGGAACACGTAATGAAAGGACATCCGGTATTGCTGAACCGTGCCCCGACACTTCACCGTCTGGGTATTCAGGCATTCCAGCCTAAGATGATTGAAGGTAAGGCAATCCAGTTGCATCCGTTGGCATGTACGGCATTCAACGCCGACTTTGACGGTGACCAAATGGCCGTTCACTTGCCTTTGAGCAACGAAGCTATTCTGGAAGCGCAGATGCTGATGCTCCAGTCACATAATATCCTGAACCCTGCCAACGGTGCGCCTATCACAGTGCCTGCACAGGATATGGTACTCGGTTTGTACTATATCACCAAGTTGCGTAAGGGAGCTAAGGGTGAAGGCCTTACTTTCTACGGCCCCGAAGAAGCGCTTATTGCCTACAACGAAGGCAAGTGCGATATCCACGCGCCTATCAGCGTTATCGTTAAGGACATTGACGAAAACGGCAATGTAGTGGATAAGATGATGCACGACACTTCGGTAGGCCGTGTTATTGTAAACGAAATCGTACCTGCCAAAGCGGGTTACATCAATACGATTATTTCCAAGAAGTCACTTCGTGACATCATCAGCCACGTAATCAAGGTTTGTGGTGTGGCAGAAGCGGCCGAATTCCTCGACGGAATTAAGAACCTCGGTTATCAGATGGCCTTCAAGGGCGGTCTTTCGTTCAACTTGGGCGATATCATCATTCCCGAAGAGAAGGAAGCGCTGGTACAGAAAGGTTACGAAGAAGTAGAGCAGGTAATCAACAACTATAACATGGGTTTCATCACCAACAACGAGCGTTACAACCAGGTAATCGACATCTGGACACACGTAAACTCCGAGTTGTCAAACATCCTGATGAAAACCATTTCAAGCGACGACCAGGGATTCAACTCCGTATACATGATGTTGGATTCGGGAGCCCGTGGTTCTAAGGAACAGATTCGTCAGCTTTCCGGTATGCGTGGTTTGATGGCGAAGCCTCAGAAGGCAGGTGCCGAAGGTGGTCAGATTATCGAGAATCCGATTCTTTCTAACTTTAAGGAAGGTCTTTCCGTGTTGGAGTACTTTATCTCTACCCACGGTGCCCGTAAGGGTCTTGCCGATACCGCTTTGAAGACAGCCGATGCCGGATACCTGACCCGTCGTCTGGTCGACGTGTCTCACGATGTGATTATCAATGAAGAAGACTGCGGTACGCTTCGCGGACTGGTTTGTACGGCTTTGAAGAACAACGATGAAACAATCGCCACGCTGTACGAACGTATCCTGGGACGTGTATCCGTACATGATATCGTTCACCCTACAACCGGCGAATTGCTTGTTGCAGGCGGTGAGGAAATTACCGAAGCCATTGCGCAGAAGATTGAGGACTCTCCGATTGAGAGCGTTGAAATCCGTTCTGTATTGACTTGTGAATCCAAGAAAGGTGTTTGCGCCAAGTGTTACGGACGTAACCTGGCTACCAGCCGCATGGTTCAGAAGGGTGAAGCTGTCGGCGTAATAGCCGCACAGTCCATCGGTGAGCCGGGTACGCAGTTGACGTTGCGTACGTTCCACGCCGGTGGTACGGCGGCCAACATCGCTGCCAACGCAAGTATCGTTGCCAAAAATCCTTCCCGTCTGGAATTCGAAGAGCTCCGTACGGTAGATATCATTGACGAAGCAGGCGAACCCGCAAAAGTAGTGGTAGGTCGTTTGGCCGAAGTGCGCTTCGTAGATGTCAATACTGGTATCGTGCTTTCCACACACAACGTACCCTACGGTTCTACGCTCTACGCAGCCGACGGCGAAGTGGTAGAGAAAGGCAAGTTGATTGCCCGTTGGGACCCGTTCAACGCGGTTATCATTACTGAAGCTACCGGTAAGATTGAGTTTGAAGGCGTTATCGAGAACGTTACCTATAAGGTGGAATCCGATGAATCTACCGGTTTGCGCGAAATCATCATCATCGAGTCTAAGGACAAGACGAAGGTTCCTACTGCGCATATCATGACCGAGGCCGGCGAGCTTATCCGTACTTACAACCTTCCTGTGGGCGGCCACGTGGTAGTAGAAGACGGACAGAAAGTAAAAGCCGGTGAAGTAATCGTGAAGATTCCGCGTGCCGTTGGTAAGGCGGGTGATATCACGGGTGGTCTTCCTCGTGTCACTGAATTGTTCGAGGCCCGTAATCCGTCTAACCCTGCCGTGGTTTCCGAAATCGACGGTGAGGTTACAATGGGTAAAGTGAAACGCGGTAACCGTGAAATCATCGTTACCTCTAAGACCGGAGAAGTCAAAAAGTACCTTGTGCCGCTGTCTAAGCAGATTCTGGTACAGGAGAACGACTACGTGCGTGCCGGTACTCCGTTGTCCGACGGTGCCATTACGCCTGCCGATATCCTTGCCATTAAAGGTCCTACGGCTGTACAGGAATATATCGTGAACGAAGTACAAGACGTTTACCGTCTGCAAGGTGTGAAGATTAACGACAAGCACTTTGAAATCATCGTTCGCCAGATGATGCGTAAGGTTGAAATCGACGAGCCGGGCGATACCCGCTTCCTGGAACAACAGGTAGTGGACAAGCTCGAGTTCATGGAAGAAAACGACCGTATCTGGGGTAAGAAGGTAGTAGTAGACGCCGGAGATTCTCAGAACCTGCAACCGGGACAGATTGTCACTGCCCGCAAGCTGCGTGACGAGAACTCCATGCTGAAACGTCGCGACTTGAACCCCGTTTCGGTACGTGATGCAGTGCCCGCTACTTCTACACAGATTCTTCAGGGTATTACCCGTGCCGCTTTGCAGACTTCGAGCTTCATGTCGGCCGCTTCCTTCCAGGAAACGACGAAGGTGCTCAATGAAGCCGCTATCAACGGTAAGGTAGACCGTTTGGAAGGTATGAAGGAGAATGTTATCTGCGGTCACTTGATTCCTGCCGGTACAGGCCAGCGTGAGTTCGACAAGGTCATTGTCGGTTCAAAAGAAGAGTACGACCGTATGCTTGCCAATAAGAAAACGGTGCTCGACTATGCTGTGGATGATAAAGTAGAAGAGTAATATACTACGCTAATACAATCAGTGATTTTTATAATGAAAAAAGAGAGCCTTGCAAGAGGTTCTCTTTTTTCTTTTATCACATGGAGACAAGAAACTTTTGGATGGATATGGGGAAGATGGAGAGTTTACTTGCAATGCTTCAGCATATACTCCATTGGCGGCACATAGTCTCCGATGGCGGTTATGCTCTTGTTGTGTCCGAAGTAAACGTTCCCTGTTTCACCGTTACGGTATTTCGCCACCATGATTACACCCAGTCCGTCGGACGGATAGCCGCTCTCCCTGCATCTCTATACTGTAAAACACCACATGCCGTCCGGCGCTTGCAGCGGCTTTTGCCAGATGCAGGGCTATGGCAGTCTTGCCCACCGAGGGACGGGCGGCGATGATGTTCAGGTCGCACGCTTGCCAACCGGACGTCAGGCGGTCTAATCCGGCCAGTCCGGTGGGTATGCCCGTTACGCCGTTCTTGGTGTTTCCGATGCGCTGCTCCGCTTTGGCTATGGTCTCTTCCATAAGCTGCTGCATAGGGCGCAACTGTTACGTCCAGCTACATTTGTTTTCGATACGGTCTGTCAGCAGGTGCCGGACGTTCAGTATATCTTCGATGTCGTAGGTAGGGTCCTCGGACCGGGAAGTCAGGCTGTTGATACCTACAATCAGTTCACGTCTCAGGTAGCGGTCTTTGATAAGCTCGGCGTGCAGTTCGATGTGTGCCGAACTCGTCACTTTCGATGATAGACGGACGATGCCGTATGCACCGCCTGCTTCATCCAATTTACCTCGCTTTTGTAAAGCCTCTTTCACTGTCAGTATGTCTATCGGTTCGTTGTTGCGGTGCATGTTTTCAAGCACCGCATACAACGTTTGTTCCTTTTCGTGATAGAACATCTCCGGGCGCAGCGTCTGTGCCACCAGCGGGAAAGCTTTTTTCTCTATCATCAGTGCTCCAAGCACTGCCTTTTCTATCTCCGTTATTTGAAAATTCGTAGTATCCACTCTGTTTTGTTTTTTTATGTTTTTCCCCTGCTATCTCATATTTCACCCATTATGCTTTGCCTTTCCTCTCGCTTTTGTCAGTACCCGTCTTCCTCGTCCAAAGAACATTTGTCAGCCAGATAGCTTATCGCCTGTTTGTAATAGCGTATATTGGCCAGCCCTTCGTAGTAGGGTATCTGCTCTATCGCCATGTTGCGTTCTTCGGAGGAGAGGCGCAGCCATTCTCGGCGGGTGCGCCCTATGCTCCGCTTGGGCAAGAGGGTGAGGTCGTGATATGCCTGCCAGAAGCGGTCGAACTGTTCGTCCCGGCAGAAAATCCACTACATGGATGTGGGCAAGGCTATGGTCTATGCTGTACTTTATCAGTTGCAGTTTTTGCAAATTCAGGAAGAATCGGAGAACGCGGGTTTTGCTCCAGCGGAAAAGGCGTGCCCAGGTGTCGAGGCTCTTAATGGAGTCGCCGCACGGGCAGGTTATCGTCCGGCCATAGAGCGTCATGCTGCCTTCGCGGTAGTTGACGTTGGTGATAAGGATGCAGTAGGCTTCCGTTTCGCTGGCGGGAGAGAAGTGGTGAAAAGGATGGGGAGCGAATGAGCGAGTGTGCAAGGCTCCGGTTCTGGATACATCCGCATACCCGGGCAACCGTCGGCAACGTTCGCCGGTCGGCCTTACTTCCTCTTTGCAGTATCTTTGTTTTACCAAGCCGGCGAAGTGAACATAAAGATAGTATTCATTTAAAATCAAAAAGGAGACAAAAGTATGGCTATTGTATTTAAAAAGGCATTGTGTAAGAATGTGGCGGATAAGTCGGCGGTGGCAAAGTATCATCTGCAGTTGCTTACTTTAGGGCAGAACGTAGGCATCGACCGCATGGTTTATCAGATGAAAGAGAACAGTTCACTTTCCAAAGGAGATATCTTCAGTGTGATTGCCAATTTCGTGGAGTGTATGCGTACGAATCTGTATAACGGACATTCGGTAAATATCCGCGACTTTGGAGTGTTCAGCCTCTCGGCGCGTACCGAAGGTGCGGAAGCGGAAAAGGATTGTACGGCGAAGAAGATTCGGACGGTACGTATCAATTTCCGCCCCTCTATCGGCGTACGTCCCGACCCCGCTTCCACACGTGCGGAAGATGCCATGGAGTTTGTAGACTTGCAGACTTATCTGGATTCCCAGAAGGGTAACGGCGGGAATGGCGCCGCCGCCGGTAATGACGGGGAAGAAGAGAATTCGTTGGGATGAACCGTATCTGTGTGGTATGAACGAAAATAATGGAATGAAAGATGAAAGCGATTATTGAAAAGGTGTTGGAATGTCTGATGGCATTCCTTCCGTTCCTGTCCAAACGAGGCAAGAAGAAAATGGAGAAAATGAAAGAGTTCAGCGAATTGGTCAGAGAACAGTATGCGTTCCTGGTCGGGCAGTTGGAGAAAGTGCTACAGGATTATTTCGGGCTGAATACGCGGGTCAAAGAAATGCATACCGAAATATTCTCGTTGAAAACGAAGCTGGTAAAAGAACTGCCCCGCCGGTGCATGCGTGAGAGTTGTGATAAAAGACAATCGGAAAATAGCGTAACGGCAATATAGAGGTTTCGCCCTTGCAGGTTGACAGGCTTGCAGGGGCGGACTTCTTTATTCTTTCCGGCAGGCGGCTGCTTTTGCTTCGAAGTATTTTGTATGTTCTGAACGAAAGAAGTATATTTGCCTCTTAATTATAATAATGTATGGATAATATGGAAAATCAAGAGAATAATAACGGACAGTTGCAGATAGAGCTGAAAGAAGAGGTGGCGCAAGGCACTTATGCCAATCTTGCCATCATCACTCACTCCAGCTCGGAGTTTATCATGGATTTTATACGGGTGATGCCGGGGATGCCCAAGGCCGGAGTGCAGTCGCGCATTGTATTGGCACCCGAACACGCCAAGCGTCTGCTGCGTGCGCTTGAAGAAAATGTTGGTAAATATGAACGTGCTTTCGGCCCTATCCGCATGCCGGATGAGCAACCTATTCCGCCATTGCCTAACATCTGTCTCTTATACACATCTCCGAGCCCACGAGACGGACTCCTATCTC
>ENA-OZGV01000550-OZGV01000550.1-human-gut-metagenome-genome-assembly--contig:-NODE-550-length-19859-cov-5.003838_pt1 | contig 19859 bp, 18 predicted proteins | sample MGYA00245120_ERZ653665 | MGnify/ENA primary metagenome ERZ653665 (study PRJEB26926, sample SAMN06165250) | human gut metagenome | biome: ENVO:00009003; feature: ENVO:2100002; material: ENVO:00002003... | reverse complement strand
TCGGCGCTGGCCTTTTCGTGATGCAACTGACGTGCTGGGCTTCTACCCCTTGTAGGCCTCCTGGAATCGAGCGACGTCGCGCTCGTAGATGACGAGCGTTGAATCGGGCTCTTCCAGATAGAACGGCACGCCGGCCAGCTTGGGATGGTTCACGAGGGCCGCTAGGGCGTCGAAGCCGATCTTGCCTTCGCCGATGCGCGCGTGGCGATCGACGTGGCTGCCGCGCTCATGGGTGGCGTCGTTCAGGTGCACGGCCTTCAGCTTGTTCAGGCCGATGGTACGGTCGAACTCTTCCAGCACGCCATCGAGGTCGCCTACGATGTCGTAGCCTTCGGCCCACACGCCGGCGCAATCGAAGCACACGCCCACGTGCTCTGGGTGCTCCACCTTGGCAATGATCGCGGCCAGCTGCTCGAAGCTCGTACCCACTTGGGTGCCCTCGCCGGCCATGGTGTCCAGCAGCACGCAAGTCTTCATGGATGGCGTGATGATCTTGTTCAGGGCGTCGGCCACGTCGGCCAGCCCCTCTTCCACGCTGATGTTCAGACGGCTGCCCGGGCGGATGAGGTACAGCGAGCCGTCCACCTCAGCCAGGCGCGCCAGATCCTCTGAGTACACCATGAGGGCGAAGTCACGCTCGTTCATCTTGTCCGTGGCCGGGTCGGCATCGTAGGGGGCGTAGGCCAGCGCGTCGTGGATGCCATGCTCCTTCGCGAAGGCAAGATAGGCGGCGACGTCCTTCTCGTCGAGGGCCGCCTGCTCGCTGCCGCGCGGGCTGCGCGTGAAGTACTGGAACGTGTTTGCGTTGATGGACGCCGCCTCTTTGGCCATCTCCAGATAGCCGCGGCGCTTCGAGAGATGGCAGCCAATGGTCAGCATGATGGGTCCTTTCGACAAAGATTTCTAAAAACTTGGTCAAAAAATCGAGTTATGAGTCTTGTCCTGGCCAAAAATCATAGTTCAGATGCCCTTGAGTCGGTGCAGTGCGGGCATTTGTTCAAGATTCCGTTGAATTAAGAGCGATTTGGAGCGCTTCAAAAACTCACAACTCGACTTTTTGACCAAAAATGGAAAAAAGTTTGTCGTGCTTGGGGCTCCTGGCGGTGACAAGGCTTCCCAGTTGCCAGGTTGGAGCTCTGGCGCGCCCGTCCCCTGCGGTGCGCTTCCCGCGAAACCGCCATCGCATGGGCGATGTCTCAATGGTAGAATGGCCACACCTCGAAAACACTCCTGAAACGTACCCAAGAGAGGTTTTGCCCCTATGGCACGATCCCCCCTCATACTCGATCGCTATCGCGTCATCGACCAGGCCGGCTCCGGCGGTTACGGCACGGTGGTGCACGCTTTCGACACGCATCTCAAGCGCGATGTGGCTATCAAGTGCATCGAGCTTTCCGAAGACGAGCTGGCCGCTGCTCGCCTCGAGGCTCTCGAGGCGCGCATGGCGGCGGATTTGGAAGAGGTAGAAGCAGGGGCATCGGGCGCCGAGACGGGGGTCGCTGGTCGGAATGCGGGCCCGGGTGCAGTCTCGGCCGCCGGTGCAGGCATGGGTGCCACCGCGGGCGATCCTGCTGGCAGCTCGTCGGCGGCCGCCTTCCCCGCCGACCCCGATTTCCTGGCGGCCCGCGACGAGCGCCGTCGGCGCCGGTCCGCGACCGCGGTGTCCCGGTGCGCCGCCGAGGGGGTGCCGCCCTGGGAGGACTGGGACGACTTCGGTGATCCTGACGATGACTCTGTCGATGTCGCTGGTGCAGATGATTTTGATGCTGAGGCAGCCGAAGACGAATGGGGGGACTCCCTCATTCCCTGGAACGCCTCCACGACCGACTTCGCCGGTCGGCGGCGCGGGCCGGCGCGCCTCACGGGTCGGGTGAGCCGCAAGACGCGCCACGCCCCCGAGGTGCTCTATGAGCCGCAGACTGTGGTGGAAGAGGCGCCCGATGCTACCGGGGCCACCCCCGATGCCGAATCGGTGGACGTGCGCCATCTGCGCGGCGTGCGCGCCTCGCGGGTCATCGTCGAAGAGCCCGAACCCGACGCCGAAGACGAGCTGGATCTGTTCGAGCACATCCCCGGCTTGGAGGAGGCTCGCTCCGTCGCGAAGCTGTCCGATACGAATATCGTCACCGTGTACGACTGCGCCGTGGAGGGCAGCAGTGCCTACGTGATCATGGAATACGTCGAGGGCAAGACGCTCGCGCAAATCATCGACGAGGTGGACGACGATATCACGCTGGATGTGGTGGCCGCCGTGTTTTCAGCCGTCTCCCATGCCCTGGAGGTGGCCCACGGCGAGCACACCCTGCATCTGGATATCAAGCCGGAAAACGTCATCGTGAACGGCAAGGGCCAGGCCAAAGTGGCCGATTTCGGCCTGGCCGCCCTCATGGACGCCACGGGATCGGGCACCACGGGCGGCGGCACCATCGGCTACATGCCCTTGGAGCAGATGCGCCAGGAGCCGCTCGATGTGCGCACCGACGAGTGGGCCCTGGCGAGCCTCACCTACGAGATGCTCACCGGCTCGAACCCGTTTTTCGCCGATGATCTGGACGCGGCGGAGGAGGCCATCGAAGAGGCGGAGCTCGTGCTGCCGTCGCTGTGCTGGGACGAGCTGGACGCTGAGGCCGACGAGGTCATGTTCGCCGCTCTCGACCCCGACATGGACGAGCGCTACGAGGATGTCGCCGCCTTTGCGGCCGCGCTTTCGCCCTATCTGGGCAACGCCAAGAAGGGCAAGCGGGTGCTCGCCGACATCGTGAATGGGAAGATGGAAGAGCCGGCTGCCGAGGAGCCGGAGCGTGCTTGGGAGCCGCTGCCCCCGCTCGTCGACCGCCTGGGGCTGCGCGGCGCCGCCATTGTGGGCCGTATCGTGGCCGCTGCGGCTGTGGCGTTGCTGGCGGCGGCGGGCATGGCGAACCTGCACCTTACTCCGGGTTCTGCCATGGGGCTCGCCACCGACGCCCCCATTGCCTACGGGGTGGTGATCGCCGTATGTGCTTTAGTGGCTGCCATCAGGCCTTCCATCGGCGTCCTGTTCGGCTACGGAGCCTTTGTGGTGGGGCTTGCCGGCGCGGGCGCCTGGGTGCCGGCGGTGCTGCTCACCGCGGCTACGGGCGCGTGGTGGTATTTCGTGGGCCGCCGCGGCACCGCCCAGGCGGTCTCGGCGCTCATGCAGCCGCTGCTCGGCTCCGTGGGTTTCGCGGCGGCCTCGCCGGTGACGTGCGGCGTGCTGCTGCCGGTGCTGCAATCGGTCATTACGGCGGCCTTCGCCTTCGCGAGTGCCCTCATCATGGCCGGCTGCGGCTCGGTCGACATCATGAACTGGGACGCGGTCATGCACCTCGGCTTCTCGAGCAACCCGGCGGCAGGGTGCCTGGCGGTGGCGTCGCAGCCGGCCACCTGGGTCATAGGCGCAAGCTGGATCGCCGCTGCGGGCCTTTACAGCCTCTTGTGCGTGCGCGGCACCCGCGCCTTCGACATCGTCGGTTCGGTGGTGGCGGCCGCGGTGCTCATGCTCGGCGCGTGCGCGGCGGCCCATCTCGCTTCCTTCGGCGGCTCGTGGCTGCCCGCTCCGGCGGCGCTGCTCGGAGCGCTGGTGCCCGGCGTTCTTGGCATCTTGGCCGCGGTTATGAGCATTCCCGATCGCGCCCGCTGGGCCGAAGAAGAATGGTATGTGGAAGAAGAGAAGTAGACCACTTCCCTGCAGGTCATAGTATACTGACAGCACCAATGACGAACCCACCTGCCGCGGCGCGAGCGGCATAGGCGAAGAAGGCGAGATAGCGACCTATGAGCATCGAAGAGCTGTACCATTTTCTGTTCGAGACTATGCCCGGCATCGGCATTCTGGTCGGTGGCGGTCTTGTGATCAGCATCATCGTGTGCTTCATTCTGGAGCGCAAGACGCGCAAGCAGTTCAAGAACCACGAGAAGACCGAGGACGACTGGTCGCTGTTCGATGACGACGAGGACGAAAGCGAATAGCTTCGCCCCGGCCGCGCGAAAACCCTCAGCCTGACTTCTGCCCGCCTGCGCCCGCCGCACCCGAAGACTTCCCGCCCGCGTCAGCGGGCGGTGCTATACTGGGCCGCATTGAAAACCGCCGGACTGCCGGCGCCTAAGGCAACCGATCATTGTGAAAGTGAGCCGCCCCATGTTGGACATCAAGTACGTACGCGAGCACCTCGACGAGGTTGCCGAGACGATGAAGAACCGCCACGCCTCCTTCGACCCGGAGCAGTTCACCGCCCTTGATGTGCAGCGCCGCGAGGTCATCGCCGAGGAGGAGGCCCTGCAGGCCGAGCGCAACAAGCTGTCGAAAGAGATCGGCGCGCTCATGGGCCAGGGCAAGACCGACGAAGCCAACGCCACCAAGGAGACGGTGCGCCAGATCAACGAGAAGCTTACCGCCCTGGGCGATGCCCGCGCCGAGGCCGAGGCCGCCATGGACGCGCTCATGCTCTCCATTCCGAACATGGTGGACGCCACCACGCCGGTGGGCGAGGACGAGAACGACAACCCCGAGGTGCGCCGCTGGGGCACGCCCCGCGATTTCGCCGCCGAGGGCTTCGAGCCGCAGGCCCACTGGGATTTGGGCCCGGCCCTGAACATCATCGATTTCGAGCGTGGCGTGAAGCTGGCTGAGAGCCGCTTCTACGTGCTCGGTGGTGCCGGCGCCCGCCTCGAGCGCGCGCTCATCGCCTTCATGCTGGATCAGCACACCTCCCGCGGCTACAAGGAGTGGTGGGTGCCGGCGCTTGCCAACGCCGCCACGCTCACGGGCACGGGCCAGCTGCCGAAGTTCGAGGAGGATCTCTTCCATACCACCGAGGGCCTCTACCTCATTCCCACGGCCGAGGTGCAGCTGACGAACCTGCATGCCGGGGAAGTGCTCGACGCCGATTCGTTGCCGCTGCACTACTGCGCCTTCACCCCGTGCTTCCGCGAGGAGGCGGGCAGTGCCGGTCGCGACACTCGCGGCATCATTCGCGTGCACCAGTTCTCCAAGGTGGAGATGGTGAAGTTCGCCACGCCCGAGACCGGTTTCGACGAGCTGGAATCCATGGTGGAAGACGCCGAGAACATCCTGCAGCAGCTGAAGCTGCCCTATCGCGTCATCAGCCTGTGCACCGGTGACATCGGGTTCTCCTCCGCGAAGACCTACGACGTGGAAGTGTGGCTGCCCAGCTACGGCGCCTACAAGGAGATCTCCTCCTGCAGCTGCTGCACCGACTTCCAGGCCCGTCGCGCCAACATCAAGTACCGCGACCCGGCCAACTTCAAGGGCAGCCGCTTCGTGTACACCCTGAACGGGTCGGGTCTGGCTGTGGGCCGCACCATGGCTGCCGTCATCGAGAACTACCAGAATCCCGACGGCACCATCACGGTGCCCGAGGTGCTCGTTCCCTATATGGGCGGCAAGACGGTGATCGGGCCGGAAGAGGTCTAAAGAGCCATGGAAGAGCAGTCGCCGGCGGCGGGCGCGCCGACCGGTTCCGGCGGCCGGCCGCCTGCCGAGGGTCGTTTCCGCTCCGCTGCGACGACAGCCGCCACGGCGCAGAAGCCGTCGTCTCGTCGCGCGGCGCCGTCCGGCGAAGGCGACGCCGGTCGCGAGGTGCGGAAGGGGAGAGAAGGCCGCTCCAGCGCTCCTTCTCGCAAGCGCCGCCATCCGGTGCGGGTGGCGGTGGTGTCCGTAGTTATCGTTGTCGTGCTGCTTGTCGGTGCGGCGGCGGGCGGATTCGCGTGGCTCCGCTGGTTCTCCGAGGACGATGCGGCCGATTTCACCGGCACCTGGTACTTGGCCGGCACGACCGCGCCCATTGCCATCACCGAGGATCGCATCCAACTGACCGATGACGTGTCCTACCGCTACGCGCTGAACGACCAGGACAAGACCTTCGAGCTGTCCTTCGGCAACTTGAAAGGCGGCGGTCGCTACCGGTTCTCGCTCGATCGCAATCAGCTGGCTCTGGTGGATGGCGACTTCTCGGCGGCCGACACCTTGGGCGACGATATCACCTGGACGCTGCGCGCGCTGACCGAGTCCGCTCAGGGGCGCGTGCTGGCTCCGGGGGAGGCGGCCCGGGGCGTCACGCTGCTTTCCCGCACGCCCACGGGGACGCCGTCGCTTCCCGAGGCGACTGACACGCCCGAGGCCACGGCTGGCGAAGATGCCAAGGCCGACACCGGTGATGGCTCGAAATCCGGCAACGACGACGGCGGCGCAGAGCCCGACAAGGCCGATGCCACGCCGGCCCCCGACACCTCGGACAAAGCTGACGACCGTGCCTAGGCTCGCCGTCGAGCGCATTGCCTTCGAGCGCGATCGCATGGCCCTGCTCGTGCGCGTGCCCGAGGGCGCGGATGCCTCTTTGGGCACGTGCGGCGCCGATCGGCTGCTTGCCGCGCGCCCCTCCCTCGCCTTCCACACCTGCTTGAATGACGAGGACGCCCCCTTTGCCGAGGTGCTCGCCCGCACGTCGCTGCCTCACGCGCTGGAGCATCTGGTCATCGATTTGCAGGCTGCGAACCCCGCTTGCGCCTCCGATGCCACGTTTGTAGGTACGACGGAATGGCTCTCGAAGCGGGACGGTTTTGCCCGTGTTACAGTAAACTTTACCGATGACCTCATCGCATTGGGCGCCCTGAAGGACGCCTTGGCGCTTCTGGAAGGGACGGTTGAATAAGATGTCGTCAGCTCACATCACCTTCGACACCACCGGCGACAAGATCGCCCGACGCGTGCGCAAGATGCGCCCGTCGGCCGTGCGCAACCTGTTCGCCGCCGCTACGCGCGACGATGTAATCTCGCTGTCGGGCGGCATGCCCGCTGTGTCGCTTCTGCCCGAGGAGGACATTCGCCGCGCCACGCTGGCCGCCATTGAGAGCCCCGAGGCCCGCGCAGTATCGCTGCAGTACGGCCCCACCGACGGGCTCGCCGGGCTGCGCGCGGTGCTCGCCGACATGATGCGCGATCTGGGCATCCGCGTGAAGGCCGACCAGGTGCTCGTCACCACGGGCGCCCAGCAGGCCCTAACGCTCATCGCCGAGGCTTTCATCGACCCCGACGACATCATCATTACCGAGGGCCCCACCTATCTGGGGGCGCTGCAGGCCTTCTCCGCCTTCGAGCCCGATGTGCGCGCGATCCCCTTCGACGAGGACGGCATGCGCATGGATCTCCTGGAAGAGGAACTCAAGCGCATCGGCAAGGACAACCCGCGCCTGAAGTTCTGCTACACCATCCCGAATTTCCAGAACCCCGGCGGCGTCACCATGACGGCCGAGCGCCGGCGCCGCCTGCTCGAGCTGGCCCATGAGTACAACTTCATGGTGGTGGAAGACGATCCTTACGGCCGTCTCCGCTACGACGGCGGCCACCAGGTGCCCCTGAAGGCCATGGACGATTCGGTCATTTACCTGGGCACGATTTCGAAGATGCTGGGGCCGGGGCTGCGCACGGGCTGGATTGCCGCGCCTGAGGCCGTGCTCGCCCGCATCAACCTGGTGAAGCAGGGTGCCGATTTGTGCGGCAGCGCCTTCGACCAGCTGGTCGTGCAGCACTACTTTGCCGATGTCGCCTGGCAGCGCACGCTGCAGAAGTTCATCGCGCTGTACAAGGAGCGCCGCGACGCCATGCTGGCGGCCCTCGACGAGTTCTTCCCGCCCGAGGCCACCTGGACGCATCCGGCCGGCGGCATGTTTCTCTGGATTACGCTGCCGGACTATATGGATACCGATTCGATGCTTGCCGAAGCGCTGGAGTCGGGCGTAACCTATGTGCCGGGGAATTCGTTCTTCCCCGATGGCAAAACCGGGCGCAACTCCATGCGCGTGAACTTCAGCTTCGAGACGCCCGAATCCATCACCGAGGCCATCCGACGCCTGGCGAAGGTGATCGAGGAGCGCCTCGAACTCTACCGCGTGTTCATTGAGGCCGGCGCGCTGCCCGGCTACGACAGAAAGGATGCAGCCATGGACGAGAATGCCACTTCTTGGAAGGACGTCATCGTCGATTCCGAGCAGAACGAGGAAGCGGTCATGCAGGCCCGCGAAGGCGATGCCGAGCAGATCGAGATCGCCGAGGAGAAGGTGACCGAGGCGCAGGAAGCCGCGGCAGAATAAGACCTGCTCAACCGTGGTTGAGCGAAGCGGGATGCGGGGTGCCGCTCACCAAGCGAGTTCCGCAGATGGTATCGAAGGCGGCAGGCGAAAGGGAGCGAACAGCCCGACGCCTTCGATGCCAGCGAGGACTGTTTGAGCGACTGAGCGGTACCTCGCAGCCCGCCCCGGGGAGTTCCAATAACAAAGGAGACGTGTATGAAAGTAGCAGTGCTCATGGGAGGCAAGTCCTTCGAGCGCGAGGTGTCGCTGGCCTCCGGCAAGGTGGTGTGCGAGGCGCTGGAAGAGGCCGGCCACAAAGTGGTGCCCCTCGACACCAACGCCGACCTGGTTCCCACGTTGCGCAGCGAGCGCCCCGATGTGGTGTACAACGCCCTGCACGGCAAGCACGGCGAGGACGGCACCATCCAGAGCCTGCTAGAGTTCCTCGGCATTCCGTTCGTGGGCTCGCCGGCGAGCGTCTGCCATCGCGCCTGGAACAAGGACGCCCTGCACTCGTCGCTGGCGAAGTACCGTGACCTTACCGGCGAGGAGGGCTGCGCGTCTTGGCCCCAGGGCGTCTACTTGGCGCGCGATGCTTTCAAGGGCATGGGCGCGGCCACGGCGCTTGACATGGTGGCCGATCGCGTTATCGGCGGGTATCCGGTTTGCGTGAAGCCGGCTCACGGCGGCAGCGCCCTGGGTATTCACAAGGTGGAAAGCCAGGAAGAGCTGGGCGAGGCGGTGCTCGATGCGCTGTCCTACGACGAGGCCGTGAACATCGAGCAGTGGGTCGATGGCGTGGAGCTTTCTGTGTCCATCCTCGGCACCGGCTGGGACGCCCATGCGCTGCCGCCGGTAGAGATTGTGGCCCGCGAGGGCTTTTACGACGCGACGGCCCGCATGGCCGACGACGCCGTGGAGTTCTTCTGCCCCGTGCGCGACGAGTCGCTTTCTCCCAATGCGGCCGATGCCCAGGCCATCCGCGCGGAAATCGAGCGGGCGGCGCTGGAAGTCTACCGCGCCTACAGCGTGCGCGATCTCGGGCGCGTCGACCTCATCTGGGACGGCGGCGCGGCCCGCTGCTTCGAGGTGGACGTGTCCCCGGGTATGACCGAGCGCTCGCTGTTCCCCATGGCCTGCGCGGCGGCGGGGCTGTCGCTGCCCGCGGTGCTGGACTCACTCGTGAACGAGGCCTACGCCCGCGGTGCCTGTTTCTAGGTTCGCACGGACTGAGGTTTTCTCTGAGAGATTTCCTCATCTATGACGAATTACAACTTGTTTACCGTAAGGTGAGCAATGAGCAGCGAGAGCCCCCGCGCGGGGCTCTCCGCCTATAATGGGCGAACCTGATACTCTGTCGATAAAGGAGGCAGTTATGGCCAACAAATTCGGAATGTTCCTCATCGGTGGCGTCGTTGGCGCCGTTGCAGCTCTGCTGGCCGCGCCCCGTTCTGGCGCCGAGACGCGCGCCATGGTGGCTGACAAAGCCGGCGAGTTCGCGGGCAACGCCCAGCAGTGGGGCGATTCCGCCGCCGCCGGGGCCCAGCACATCTACCAGGAAGCGGCCACCAAGGGTGCCGAGGTCGTGAACAACGTGACGGCCCGTGGCCAGGAGATCGCCTCCGAGGCCGCCGCTCGCGGGGCCGATGTGGCCGCCACCATCCAGGAGGCCGCCAGCAACATCTCCCCGACGATCAACGAGAAGGGCGACGAGCTGCGCGACAAGATCGAAGCCGCCCGTCAGCGCATTGCCGATCAGGTGGCCAAGAACGCCGATGCCGACGCCGACGCCGCCGAGATCGTCAAGGACGTCGCCGAGACGGCCAAGGAAGGCGCCAAGGAGACGGCCGCCGAGGTGAAGGAAGCCGCCGGCGAGGTGGCGAAGGCCGCCGAGGGCAAGAAGGACGAGAAGTAAATCATGGCCAAGCGATACGGCACCACGGGCGAGATCGTTGGAAAGCGCGTGCTTCTCGACAAGAGCACGCCGAAGAAACCTGAGGCGGTAAAGCGGCTCGGGAAGGTGCGCCACTGCGTGTTCCACCCCACCCAGCGCCGCTTTGTCGGCTTCATCGTGAAACGCCCCGACTTGCTGTGGATGTTCCGCCGCAAGGACGTGTTCGTGGCCTATAACGGCTACGACGTGGTGGACGGCCGTATCGTGGTGTCCCAGGCCCCCGAAGCCACGGGCAAAGGCGCCTGCAAGGCCATGGGCGTGAACTACGATGACTGCGTGCTGTGGGCGGGGCTGCCCGTCATAGGCGAGGACGGCACCGTGTACGGCACGGTGGGCGACGTGTCCTTCGATCCGAAGACCGGCGAGGTGCGCTCGCTCACGGTGACCCAGGGGGCCACGGCCAACGCGCTGCTCGGCGTTCGCGAGATCCCCGGGCACCTCATCCGCGGCTTCAAGCGCGGCATCGGCACGGCGCTTTCCGTGAACGGGCAGGACGAGGGGGAAGAGCCGATTTTGGGCGCCATCCTCGTGTCCGACGAGGTGGCCGAGCTTGCCGTCGAGGGTGGCCTGGCCGCGAAGGCCGGCGAGGCCACGGCCGTGGTGGCCGACCGCGCCCGCGAGACCGTAGAGGCCGTGAAGCCGGCCGTGTCCACTGCCACCAAGGCTGCGGGCAAAGCTGTGAACAAGGGGGCCTACGCCACGGGCCGCCAGATCAAGCGCGCCAGCGGCATGTTCTCCGCCTTCAAGGAGGAGTACGACAAGGCTCGCAAGGAAGACGACTAGGCCGCGCGCTGTGGGCGGGCGCTGGGCGCCGACGTTTTGGGCGCCGAGGCGCCGACCTGCGCGCCGCGGGCCTGCGGCTTACGATTTCGTCACTAAGGTAAAGAGTTCCTGAAAGCCGCCCCCGTCGTGGGGCGGCTGCATTAGACTGGAAGCCATGGAAAAGCACCCGAACAACCACCACCATTCCGAACGGCTCGAGAAGCTCGAGGCGAAGGCCCACGAGGAGAAGTCGGTCGCCGGGCATCCGATGCCTGCGGCGGACATCTTCAAGTTCGTGGGGCTCATCGCGTTCTTCGTCATCATGATCGTGGTGGTCGTGCTCGTCTGGCCCATGATTCACGAGCTGTTCGAGCCCGGCGGTGTCGACCGCGTCACCTCCGACATCCGCAACGCCGGCCCCTGGGGCTTCCTCATTCTGCTGGCAATCCAGTTCCTTCAGATCGTCGTGGCCTTCATCCCTGGCGAGGTAGTCCAGGTGGCCGCCGGTATGATTTACGGGCCTTGGGTGGGCGCGCTCATCATCTGGCTCGGCTGCATTATCTCGAGCTCGTTCATCTTCGTGCTGGTGCACAAGTTGGGCGCCCCGTTCGTCCAGGCCATGGTGCCCGAGAAGTACATGGGCAAGTTCCGCGATTGGGAGACCTCCGACAAGTTCAACGTCATCGTGTTCATCCTGTTCCTCATTCCGGGGCTGCCCAAGGACGTGTTCACCTACATCACGCCGCTCACGCACATGTCCATGAAGAACTTCGTGCTCATCTCGAACTTCGCCCGCATTCCCGGCATCGTGCTTTCCACCTACGCGGCAGCGGGGCTTGTGTCGGGCAATATCGTGGAATCGGTCATCATCTTCGCCGTGACCGCCGCTGTGGCCATCGTGGCGCTTGTCGTATACGGACGCGTGACCAAAAAGTCGAACGGCTCCGAGAAGTAATCCGTGCCGCGCCGCCTCCGTGCCAGCGCTTGGGCGCAACGAGAGGTTCTGCGCCTACTTTCTTTGTGAAAGAAGGCGCGGTCAGGCTTTGTTTCTGTACAATAAGCGCGTTATTGCAACGACTCTAACGACTCTCTAGGAGGAAACCCATGCCGAAGATCACCCGGGAAGAGGTGCGCGTTCCCGCCGACGTCATGCCCGAGGCCCGTGACGAGTACATCACCAACTACCTGAAGGCCACGCGCGAGACCGGCCGTCTCATGCTGTTCGCCTGCGATCAGAAGATCGAGCACCTGAACAAGGACTTCTACGGCGAGGGCATCGACATCGCCGATCTCGATCCGGAGCATCTGTTCAAGATCGGCTCCGAGGGCGTGTGCGGCGTGCTCGCCGGCCAGCGCGGGCTGGTGGCCCAGTACGCGGCCGACTACCCGGAGATCAACTACCTCATCAAGATGAACTCCAAGACCAACCTCGTCGGCACCAAGCAGGAGGATCCCTACTCCCCGCAGCTGTACGATTTGGACGCCGTGCTGGCCATGAAGGAGGCCGGCGTGAACATCGTGGGCCTCGGCTACACGATCTACCTCGGCTCCGAGTACGAGGCCACCATGATGGCCGAGGCGGGCGAGCTCATCGCCCAGGCCCATGCCAACGGCCTCATCGTCGTGCTGTGGATCTACCCTCGCGGCAAGGCCGTGACCGCCGAGAAGGATCCCGACCTCATCGCCGGTGCCGCCGGCGTGGCTCTCTGCCTTGGCGCCGACTTCGTGAAGGTGAACCCGCCGAAGCCCGAGGACGGCCGCACTCCGGCCGAGGCCCTGAAGGTGGCCTCCACCGCCGCCGGCCGCACGGGCCTCGTGTGCGCGGGTGGCTCCACCGTGGATGCCGAGACCTTCCTCACCCAGCTGTATGACCAGATTCACGTGGGCGGTGCCGACGGTAACGCCACGGGTCGCAACATTCACCAGCGCTCCCTGGACGAGGCGGTGCGCCTGACCAAGGCCATCTCCGCCATCACCTTGGCCGACTGGGCCGTCGCCGACGCCCTGGCCGTGTTCAACGGCGAGAAGGACTTCACCCTGGCCGACATCTAGTCCGGCCTCGGAGCTTGCTGGCGGCTTCGCGCCCAGAGCGTCCGCCAACCTTGCGTTCGATCCCGTAGGGGCGACCTCGGTCGCCCCTTTTTTGTCGTGCGGCATTGTGCCGCTTGCGGGGGGCTGACCAAGGTCAGCCCCTACGGAAATTGCTCCCTGCGAATATCGATTCTTCTGAATATCATGGAAAGAAAGCCACTATGAGCGCACTGGATACATTCGCCTTGAAGGTCACCCGGCCATACCGGGAGGAAGATCTGCCGGTGATGGTGGAGATTTGGAACGAGGTCGTGGAAGCGGGCAATGCCTTTCCGCAGACCGAGCCGATGACGTTGGAAGAGGCGCGGAGCTTCTTCGCCGAGCAGTCCCATGCGGCGGTGGCTACTGTGGGTGGGCGCATCTGCGGGTTGTACATCCTGCATCCCAACAACATCGGGCGGTGCGGCCACGTTGCCAACGCGAGCTTTGCCGTGGCGGGGGCCAGCCGCGGCGAGGGCATTGGGCGCCTGCTCGTGGAGGACTGCCTGCGCCAAGCGGCCGCATGCGGCTTCCGCGGCCTGCAGTTCAACGCCGTGGTTGCCAGCAACGAACGGGCCCGAGCGCTCTACGAGAGCCTCGGCTTCGCGCGTATCGGCATGATTCCCGGCGGCTTCCGCAACAAAGACGACGTCTACGAGGATATGTACATCTACTATCACCCGACGGAGTAGGTCTTCGACTCAAGCATGCAAAACGGCCCCGTGGGGACGGGGCCGTTGGTTTTCGGTGGTGCCCGAGGCGGGATTTGAACCCGCACACCTTTCGGCAACGGTTTTTGAGACCGTCGTGTCTGCCGTTCCACCACTCGGGCTCAGGGGCACCAATGCAGTATAGCGGAAGGGCTCGCCAACGTCGAGGTGAAATCGGCGACGCTTAGGGAATTCCCCGAACTACGTCACGCCGCTATGCCAAGCTGCTACGCCAAACCCGCCCACATCATGATCTTGGGCACGTAGCCCATGATGAAGATGATGATAATGAGCGCGGGCAGCCCGAAGGTGAGCCAGCCGCGGGCCCAGCGCGGGAACTTCATGCCCGTGCCCGCATCGGCCTCGGCAAGGAAGTTGTCCCAGCCCCAGCCTTTGCGCGACACGCAGAACACCACGTACAGCAGACTGCCCAAGGGCAGCAGGTTGTTCGACACGATGAAGTCCTCGATGGATTGAATGTCGCCGATGCCCGGAATAGTGATGCCGGCAAGCACGTTGAAACCCAGGGCGCAGGGCAGGCTCAGCACGGTGACGAGCACGGCGGTGCGGGCCAAGGCGCGCTTGCGGTCGAGATCCCATTTCTCCATGGTGAAGGTGATGAGGTTCTCGAAGACGGCGATGATGGTGGAGAGCGCCGCGAAGCTCATGAACACGAAGAACAGCGTGCCCCACAGCTGCCCCAAAGGCATCTGGTTGAACACGTTGGGCAGGGTGACGAACACGAGCGAGGGGCCCTGGTCGGGGGCGACGGCGAAAGCGAAGCAGGCGGGGAAGATGATGAGGCCCGCGAGGATGGCCACGGCGGTGTCCAGGCCGCAGATGCGCAGGGCCTCGCCCGTGAGCGAGTTCTGCTTGCCGATACGGCTGCCGAAGACCTCCATGGCCGAGATGCCGAGCGACAGCGTAAAGAACGCCTGGCCCATGGCGGCGTACACGGCGTCCCCGAAGCCGGACAGGCCGCCGGCGAACATCTTGCCGAAGTCGGGAACCAGATAGAATTCCAGACCCTCGGCGGCGCCGGGCAGCGTGACGGAGCGCACCACGAGCAGCGCCATGACGCCGAGCAGGGCGATCATCATCACTTTCGTGATACGCTCGACACCCTTTTGCAGGCCCAAGCTGCACACGAAGAAGCCGATGACGACGACGGCGAGCATCCAGCCTACCATCTCGGAGGGGTTGGCGAGCATGGTGCCGAAGACGCCGGCGACGCCGTCGGGGTCAAGGCCGTCGAAGGTGCCCGTGGCCATTTTCGCCATGTAGGCGAGCATCCAGCCACAGACCGTGGTGTAGAACATCATGAGCAGCATGCAACCGATGTAGGCCCACCAGGAGAACCAGTGCCAGCGCCGCGAGGGCTGCAGGATGTCGAAGGCTTGGGCGGCCGAACGCTGGGAGGCGCGGCCGACGGCGAACTCCATGACCATGACGGGCAGACCCAAAATGACGAGGAAGATGAGATACATCAGGATGAAGGCCGCGCCGCCGTACTCGCCGGCGATGTAGGGGAAGCGCCACACGTTGCCCAGGCCGATGGCGCAGCCGGCCGAGATGAGGATGAAGCCGAGGCGGCTGGCGAAGTGCTCGCGGGGCGCGGCGACCGAAGTAGGGGCGTCGGCGTTGTTGCCCGAGGTGCGGACTGGGGAAGCGGAGGGGGTGTCGGTGGTCATGGGAACCTTCCTGGTGCAGGATTCCAGATGCTTTTGCATTGGACTCCCGAGCGTTTTGAATGAAATTGCAGCGTCATTGTAGCGGAAGATAAGTGGAAAGGTCATGGTGGCGCGAGGCTGCTTTGGCAACGGCTCCGTGTCTGGTGGGGGAGGCGGCCGTGCGCGGCGCGGCGGTATCCCATAATGCAGTCATGAACGATGTGCTCACATATCTGCAAATCCAGCTGGCTACTTTCGATGAAGTGCCTTTCAATGCCGTGGATTCGGCGTTGCTCGCGCAGTTCTGCATGGCACGGGGCGAAGGCATCATGCCCCAGGTGTACCGTGCGCAGGTTTCGGGAGAGGCTGCGTCCCCGAAGGTGCGTGCGGGCCATGGGGCTTTGGGCGAGCTGCGCGGTCTGCTCGGCCGTCTGCGGGGGCGTGTGGGCGAACGTGCAGGTGAACGCGCAGGCCTGCGGGCCGCGAAGGAGGGCGCGGACGTTCGAGCCGACGATCCGCTGGCCGGCCCCCAGGGTCTTGGCGCTGCGGGGACGAAAGCGGCGAGTATGGAGAAGGTCGCGGAGCTTTCTCCGGCGGCGAGGCGGGACCGAGCCGAAATGACCCAGGACGCGACGGCGCCGCTGGATCCCGTGCGGTTCGCCGACCTTATGCGGGCCGAGCTGTTCCCTACGATGTTCTCCGGCATGCACGCGGCGCAGATGAAGCAGCAACTGTTCTGGATGGCTGCCAGCCCGCGTTTCCGCGATCTGCTCATCTACGATCACGCAGCTGCGTTCGATGAGGCGCGCGACTTGCAGTTCGCCGCCACGACCTACGTGTGCCCCGGGCACTTCGCTTACGTGGGCTTTCGCGGCACCGACACGACGCTCACCGGGTGGCGCGAGGACTTCAACATGGCCTATCGGGCGCCGGTCGAGGCCCAGGTGCTGGCGGCCCGCTATCTGGCGGCAGTGGCCGCCGATTCGCGTTTTCCCGAGACGCTCCTGGTGGGCGGCCATTCCAAGGGCGGCAACCTGGCCGAGTACGCGGCGCTCACGGCGACGCCGGAGGTGCAGCAGCGCATCGCGCGCCTGTACAACCACGATGGTCCCGGGTTCAAAGCCGGTTTGTTCGCGGCGGCTGACTACGAGCCGCTTGCGGGCCGCATGACCAAGCAGGTGCCGGCCGATTCCATGGTGGGCATCCTCATGGAATCCTTCATGCCCGTGGAGGTGGTGCAGGCCACCGGGCGCGGCTTCGAGCAGCATTCGGTGTTTCGGTGGGTCGTGGAAGGCGCGGACGGCGAGGCGGGTCGAAGCAATGCGGAAGGTGCGCGCGATACGGGCGAGGTGCGGGATGCAGAGACTGCGCGAAACGTGAGCGGGGCGTTGAAGGCCTTCGCCACGCTCCCCGAGCTTCCCGAGCGCACGCAGCGTCGCGCTGAGGCGCTGGCTCGCTGGCTCGCCTCCCTGGACGGCAGCGAGTGCGAGGCTATGGTGAACGCGCTGTTCGCCGCTTTGAAGGCGGCCGGCATCACCGATGCCTCCCAACTCTTCGAGGGCGGCCGCGAGTGGGCGATTTTGCGCGACGGCGTGATGGGAGCGCCTGCGGAGGATCGCACGATCATGTTGAATGCCCTGCGCGGCCTCACCCGCGCCTTCAGCGACGTTACTGCCGAGCGTAACAGCGCCCGTCGCGATGCCCAGCGTAAGGCCAAGGCCGAGTGATGCTAAATCCAGTGCACGCGCGTCTCGTCGTAGCGCGTGGGGCCTTTGGGCTCCGGTTTGTGCTCGGGATGGCCCACGGCGATGAGCGCGAAGGGCGTAACGCCGCGCGGGCTTCCCAGGGCCACATCAACGGCGGCCATGCGATCCTTCTCCGGCGCGATGCCGAGCCACACGGCGCCCAGGCCCAGGTTGGCGGCCTCGATGAGGATGTTCTCCACGGAAGCGCTCATGTCGTAGGAGGCGTCTTGCGGCGCGCGCAGGCCCTCGGTGCGCTGGCACGCCACAATGACGCAGGGGGCGAGTTTGGCCGGCGTGCCGTAGGGGCTTGAAGCGGCCAGAGCCAGGCGCGTGGTCTCGTCCCGCGCGATGTAGAATTCCCAGGGCTGCTGGTTCACGGCGGAGGGGGCGGCCATGGCGGCACGCATCAGCTTCTCGATATCTCGGATGTCCACCGGCTCGTCGGTGTACTGACGGACGCTGCTGCGCAGGTAAATGGCATTCATAGGGCTTGGCCTCGATCCTGAACGTGCGGCGCAAGGCCTCGCGCCAACGACGAGCCCCAGAGCCTCAAGGGACGAGCGGAAATGGGCATGAGGGTGGGTGCCGCTTCCCGCGATTGCCTTCACCTTAGCAAGCTGGTTTCGTTGCCAGGGTGTGAACCGTTCCTTATTACGGTTCCGCCAACCCGCCGCAATAAAACCGACAAGAAGCCGGTGCCCTACAGGTCGCGCTGGTAGAGGTCCTCGTAGGTCTCGCGGCGGGTGACCACGCGCGATGCGCCGTCGCGCACGAACACCACGGCCGGGCGGGGCTGTCCGTTGTAGTTGCTGGCCATGGTCATGTTGTAGGCACCGGTGCCGAACACGCACACGATGTCGCCGAGGTCGGCCTTCTGCAGGGGCATGTCGATGACCACGGCGTCGCCGCTCTCGCAGTGCTTGCCGCACAGCGTGACGATTTCCTCGCGGGGTTGCCCGGCTTTGTTGGCGATGGTGGGCTCGTAGTCGGCGTGGTAGAGCGCCGTGCGGATATTGTCGGACATGCCGCCGTCGATGGCCACGTACTTGCGGATGCCCGGCAGCGTCTTCAAGATGCCCACGGTGTACAGCGTGACGCCGGCCGGGGCCACCAGCGAGCGGCCCGGCTCCACCAGAAGGCGCGGCAACGGCAGGTTGTGCAGCGCGCACAAATCGCGCACCGCCGAGCAGGTGACCTCGGCGAAGTCGTCGATGGAAGAGGGCTGATGCTCGGCCAAATACGCGATGCCCAAGCCGCCGCCCAAGTCCAGCTCGGTGATCTCGTGGCCGTAGGTGTCGCGGATGCGGGCCATGAACTCCACCATGACCGCCGCCGCCTCGCGGAAGGAGTGCAGCGCGAAGATCTGCGAGCCGATGTGGCAGTGCAGGCCCACCAGGCGCACGTTCTCGGCGGCCAGCACGTCGCCGACGCACTTGAAGGCGAAGTCCTCGCGCATGGTGAAGCCGAACTTCGAGTCCTCGCAACCGGTGCGGATGTACTCGTGGGTGTCGGCCTCCACGCCGGGGGTGATGCGCATGTACACGTCCTGCACCACGCCGAGGCGCCCGGCGATCTCGTTCACGCGGGCCAGCTCGATGCGGGAATCAAGCACGATGCGCCCCACGCCGGCGGAGATGGCCTCTTCCAGCTCGCGGGGCGTCTTGTTGTTGCCGTGGACGAACACGCGCTCCATGGGGAAGTCTACCGAGCGGGCGCAGGCCAGCTCGCCGCCGCCAGACACATCCAGGCACAGCCCCTCGGCCTCGGCGATGCGCACCACTTCCTTGTTCAGGAACGCCTTCGACGCGTAAATGATGTCGGAGTTCTCGTAGCGGCTGCGGAAGGCCTCGCGGTAGGCCTCCATGCGGTGGCGCAGGTCGGCCTCGTCGAACACGTAGAGTGCGGTGCCCTCCTTGCGGGCCAGCTCTACCATGTCGACGCCGCCGATGAACAGGTGGTCGTCGCGCACCTCGGCGGTCTCGGGCAGCACGGCGCCCAGCTCCATGGTGGTGCGCATATCGGGCTTCTTCGTCAGGTCTGAGGCGGGCAAGCTCATGGCCGTGTCCTTTCTCGGCGTGTTGCAGCGCCGCGTTGCCGCAGCGCAGGTCTCTCATGGTCTGGCGCCTATGGTAACAAGGCTCTGTTTCAAGCGCTTAAAATCGGCGGCCTTCCGTGTGATAATTGGGAGGGAATGGCGGCGTGCGGCCGAGGTTCCAGCTCCTGTGGTATATTCTCGGCGACAGATAATGTCGAGCGAAATGCTCTACTTTGGAAAGCTCCGAACGAAAGGACGCGAGATGGCGAAGACCGAACCTTCCGTTGATCAGTGGCTGCGCGAGGCTAAAGCCGATCCGGCGGCGGCCCAGTGCGGCATGTTCCTCACCCACAACGGCGTGGTGCGTATCACCCCGAAGGCCCAGGTGCGCGAAGGCGTGGAAGACTTGGGCGAGGTGGTGGCCGTCGAGTTCTCCTATGATGCGGAGGGTCTGGCCGCCGCCGAGGCCGAGGCGCTCACCTGGCCCGGCGTCTACTATGTGCGCACCTGGCTGAACGAGGGGCGCTGCGAGGTGGGCGATTCGCTCATGTACGTGCTCATCGGCGCCGATATCCGCCCCAACTGCATCGACGCGCTGCAGAAGCTCGTGGGTCACATCAAAAACGAGCTGGTGGTTGAGAAAGAGATCTTCGCGTAGAAGCTGATGGTGGAGCGGGGAGAGGGCGGTTTCCCAGCCCGCTGCGCGCTTTATCCCCTTCCGAACGCGGCAAAAGAAACAGCGAAAGGAACGCACATAAGTCGGTATTGTCCTGTCTCTTATACACATCTGACGCTGCCGACGATCTT
>ENA-OZGV01000548-OZGV01000548.1-human-gut-metagenome-genome-assembly--contig:-NODE-548-length-19960-cov-6.417232_pt1 | contig 19960 bp, 9 predicted proteins | sample MGYA00245120_ERZ653665 | MGnify/ENA primary metagenome ERZ653665 (study PRJEB26926, sample SAMN06165250) | human gut metagenome | biome: ENVO:00009003; feature: ENVO:2100002; material: ENVO:00002003... | reverse complement strand
ACGAGATAGGAGTCCGTCTCGTGGGCTCGGAGATGTGTATAAGAGACAGATTCCCTTTAGCCCAATCGATTCAGATAAAATCTTAGAAGTAAATCTTTTGGGAGCACTTGGACAAACATTTCCAGCATAAACAGTTATCGTTCCAGGCACAGTGCCAATACCTCCAGTCTCATCTACATATGCTAAATCTCTTGCAGAAAGCTTGAACTCTACAACTTTGTTTTCTCCAGGGTTAAGATTTACCTTTTTAAAACGGACTAATTGACAAAGTGGAGCTTCCTGAGCAATTGCTTTATGCGATAAATAGAGCTGTACAACCTCTTCACCGGCAAATTTGCCTGTATTGCTCACTTCAACCTTTACATTTAAGGTATCACCGATTTGTACTTCTGAAGGACATTCCAATTTCTTATATTTAAAAGATGTATAACTCAAGCCATATCCAAATGGATATAACACATCTCCGCCAAAATAACGATATGTTCTGTTCGACATGGAGTAATCTTTTATAGGAGGAAGATCAGCATCAGAATGGTAAAAAGTGACAGGTAATTTTCCTGAAGGATTATAACGGCCGAACAATATATCTGCCAAAGCAGTACCGGTAGACTGTCCACCATACCATGCTTGAATAATGACCGGCAAATTTTCTGCTTCCCAATTGAAAGACATAGCACCACCGGACATACAGATAAATATTAATGGTTTACCCAATAGATTCAATCTTTTCATTACTTCTGTTTGAATAGCCGGTAAAGCGATTGTAGTCCTATCACCTCCCACAAATCCTTCAAGCCCTCCGGCATCTCCTTCTTCACCTTCTAATATTGGAGAGATGCCACCGACATAAATTATTAAATCAACATCTTTATATTTATCGGCTAATCGCTCCAAGTCTACTCCCTCATTCAATTTAACAAAGTCGGATACCGAATCATATATAACCTCAATACCCTTTTCCGAACGTAAAGCCTCCAAAAGGGTTATGTTTCGACTAGGAATACCATTATAATTCCCAAGTTGTGTTATCCGGTTATCAGCATTAGGACCAATGAGCGCAATCTTTTTTATTTTAGACGACAATGGAAGTACTTTCTTTTCATTTTTCAACAGAACCATTGATTGGCGAGCCATCTTAAGTGCTTGTTCCTGATGTTCCCGGGATTCAAGCACCTCATAAGGTATATTTGAATAAGGCACCTTGCATGAAGGGTCAAACATACCTAAGCGGAAACGTATTTTCAACAGTTTCTTTAAAGAAATATCAATCTGTTCTTCAGTGATCAACCCTGCATTAACCGCCGCCGGTAATGAACGGTAAGTATCCCCGCACTCCAGATCTGTTCCATGTAATACCGCATCTGATGAAGCAGATATAGAATCCGTATGTGTTTTATGCCCGTACAAAAAATCCGTAATAGCCCAACAATCTGAAGTAACATATCCCTCAAATTTCCAATCATGAAGTAGAATTTTTCTCAGCAGCAGATTACTCCCACAACAAGGCTGCCCGTTGAAGCTGTTATAGGCACACATTATGCCTGAAACATCTGCTTCTTTTATCAATCTATAAAAAGCGGGTAAATAGGTGTCACGCAAATCATGGTCGCTGGCAGTTGCATTAAATTCATGCCTTAACGGTTCCGGGCCGCTGTGGACAGCAAAATGTTTGGCACACGCGGATACTTTTAAATAAGTAGAATCATTGCCCTGTAATCCTTTAACCATTGATATTCCCATTTCGGATGTAAGATATGGATCCTCACCGTATGTTTCATGACCGCGTCCCCAACGAGGATCACGGAATATATTTACATTAGGAGTCCAAAACGTTAGTCCCGTGTATCGATTAAGGGTATTTCCTTTTTTTACAGAGGCATTATATACTGCTCTTCCTTCGTCGGAAATCATTTCGGCGGATTTGAATAGTTCTTCAGGGTTGAATGAGGCTGCCAGTCCGATAGGTTGCGGGAAGACAGTCACCTTTTCTGTGGAGCGTGCCACACCGTGCAGACATTCATTCCACCAGTTATAGTCAGGAATTCCCAGACGATTAATTCCTCTGGAAGTATGTGTCATTTGAGACACCTTTTCTTCCAAGGTCATACGAGATACCAAATCGTTGACACGTTCGTCAATGGACAAATCTGTGTTTAAATAAGGAGGAATCACCTGAGCTTGTAAGGAAGTCGTTATTATTATCATTCCAAATAATAAAACTTTAGTAAAGTATCGATTGTTCATTTCCAGCATTTAATAAAACAAGTTAAATATAAATTCTGCAATTGCTATTTTTTACCAGTTAGAAATCTTAATATTATCCATAAACGGTTTCAGTCTTTTCCCTTCTTTAATCCACATATAAGTACAACGACTGTCAGTAGGATATATCAAATTTAATTGGAAATCAATCGGTTCTTCTTCAAATTTGAAGAAGAACCAATCAATCAGTTACTTATCCCTGTTTCCGGTAGAGATTACTTTCTATGTATCCGGATTCGGTAAACGATATCGAGTAGTCCTGTTATAATCTTTTTGTATCTTATTGAATCCGATATCATTTTTTTCCATAGACCAAAGTTCTTGTTCCATCCCAAGAAACAGCCTCAATGCGTGTGGAACCTTCGGGATAGCAAACCTTTGTTTCACTCAGGTCAGGAGAATCTGTTCCCACAATGGCAGCATATTTCAATTCATCTCCCTGATAGGTTTCAAAGACTACGGCATTTTTCCACACATCGTGATCGATGACAATCCAACCATTATTTCTTACCTTGACACCTTCATTATAAGTTCCTTCTACTGCTAATTTGTCCTTAAATGACTTCTGACTATTGGCTGATAAATAATAAAGTACGGGAGTAGCCGGTTTAGAATACTTGGAAGCATACTTCACCAACTCATCACAATCTGCTTGGGTAATAGTCATTTGTCCACGTGCATAGTCGTCCAATTCCTTATCAATAGGCTTCAGCATACCTGCCTTGATAAAGAAGTCGGTCAAATCCTCTTTCACAACATCCATAGTATTGCGCATGAAATTGAGCTGGAGTTGCCCGTTAGTCAATTGTGATTCATCCGTATTGCGTACAATCTCAGCCACATCACCGTACCAATCGCGTTTTTCTCCTCCCACAATCTCACGATAATAAAGCAGCAACTGCCATAGCGGACAGAGTTTCACAAAGTGATCGCCTCCGTAAGGATACTTAGAAGGATCCATATTATCCTGTCCCTTTTGACAGAGCCACTGTTCCCCTTTGATGATGCCATAATTGAGATATGAATTAAAACGTCCTCCCAGGACATTGTTATCATTTCCATCGTTACACCTTTCACGTTCCAACGGCATATTCTCTCGATAGAATTTATATCGTGCACATACAGAATATACATTATTAGTCACTTCAGTGGTTGATACCCATTTCAACCCCGGTCTGATTTGATTGACATGTCCGAACTCATGCGCAATGGCCCAAACTCCTTCACGCAAAGATTTGGTGGTGCTGGCCAATTCGTTCATACAGCCTTCATACCATCCGGCTCCCCAACCATCAGCAAACAATCCGTCTTTGGTTACACGAGCAAACATATGGTTTTTAGGTCGATGTCCCCATTTATCTAATCCCATGAGTTCATGTTCCAATTCCACTATATCGTCATAGTTCTGTATCAATTTTCCTAAATTGTCACAATAAGTCTTTATACTGTTCACCCCAAACACCAGATTAACACGATCGCCTTTGATATCTATGCAACCATAAGTAGCTTTATTCAAAATTTCACGCCAGTCGGCCGATACATCCCGATGTTTGTCGTAATATCCGTTCACTTTACCGGAAGCGATATGCAATTTAAGAGCTGGTGCAGTTTTCCAATTCGGAGTATAATACTCAATATAACTCAATCCTCCATGTGCAATCCTCAACTTGTTAATACCCTCACTTAAAGGATATGAAGTCGGATCCGGTGTACGTTGTCCTTGTCTTATTGCATCGAAATCGTACACTTTCAAATTCACTTGTTCTCCATTGGTATTGCCTAAAATTACGATAGCCTCCTCGCCATCCTTAAAATAAATACCTGTGGGGTTCTCAAACGGATTATATCCACTAGTTTTCATCTCTGTCGCCAAATCGTTAATTTCACGATAAGGTTCATAAGTTTGCACACGGTACTCCAAATCATACGTCTTGTCATACAAACTTTGCGCTATCATTCTGAAAAAGTTATTCTCCAATCCGTCTATTTTGCGTTGATCCACATCTGCACGAAGTTCGGAACAGAGTTCGTCGGCAAAAACTTCCGTAAGTCCTGCTACAGGAGCAGCATTCCTATAAAATTCCATTTCACCGCAACTCACCACTCCACCGACAGCTTCATTTACCTCAAATCGGAAGGACTTTACCCCCTTCAGCGGTTCAGCAAAGCTTATCTTCGACGAAGAAGAACTACCAGTAAAATCATACGATGCTATCTTTTCATAATTTTCTTTCTGCGCTGTGGAAACATATAAGTCGAACTTCTTCCAATTACCATTATTGCCTGAACCTCGAGGTTTATATACAAAATAATCCACGTCTTGAGGAGTTTCAAAAGTGTACTCAAGTTTCACAGGCAAAACTGTACCATACCACCGTGAGTGATACCAAGTGGACGCAGTTCCGTCAAATGACTTTTCAATACTCTCATCATCCGAATTAAATTCACTTGCCTTTCCACTGGCGATAGGCAAGAATATATCGCCGAGTTCAGACGGATCACCGGGCTTGTATTCTTTATCCCGATGTCCCTGGCGAAACATCAATGAGCGTTCGACCTTCTGATCCACAGAACGGAATACAACAGAGATATAGCGCACCGTATCATCTTCATTTCTTTCAATGCTGAAAGTACGTTCCGATTCCGCCATAGCCCGTACCTGTACTTGTTGCTTCATTTCCTTAATCCAATCAGCGTTTTGCGGAATTTCCACTTCATATTCTACGTTACTTACCACCTTGACGGTAACTACCGTATCTGTATAGTTCAAGTTGAGACGCTCATTCTCCAACAAAATATCCGGTTGCTCTCCCAATTGTTTCACGTGCACTTTTTGTTCAAGGCCTTCTCCTTTAACAACAATGTCTGTTTCACGCAAGTCTCTTCCCGTATTCTTTTCTACCGAAATAGACAACAAATCATCTGCTCCCTGAACCGTACACCAATTCCCGGATGAAGGCACACTGGCTTGCCAAGCAATGTTTGTATTCACTACAATAGAAGTATTTGCAGCCTCTTGTGCAAACACCACAGTGTCCTTCTTTATTTCCAAAAAAGGTTGCGGTTTGCTTTCCTGATCGGAACAAGATATAGCAAACAGACTCATCGCCCAGCTACATAATATCAAAATAATAATACTATATTTTTTCATGGTTTAAAATCATTTTAGTTATAAAATAAGGTTATTCAAGTACTTTCCTTTATTTGCGATTCAATGTCTCAATCACAAAATGATAAGTCAGCGAGCCTTCATTCCACATGGAGAAATTCGTTCCCCACAAATTGTTGTTCAGATTAAAATGCGCCCCTTTACGTTTATCAGGATAGTTGGTTGAATAATTCAACCCCTGAGCTTCTCCTACGTTGAGTAAGAAAGCTTCCTTACTGCTGATACGTATCGTTTCCCCGGAGGTTATCAAATCGACATAACGGTCTATCCCATGCATTTGCCGGTTACCTTTTTCCACCACATCCATCAAATCCACCCGTTCACCCATCTTCTCGGCTATCACCGATTCAATACCGGGCACCGTGAACGACAACCAATAAGATTCGGGCAAACGTACTGCCGGTTTACCATAAATGGTCAATGCCACTTCCGACCTTTTTCCATTCTTTGTCGTAAAACAGTTCACCTGTATTCGTTCGGGATATACGCGTTTGTCCACTTTCTCATTTTCAGGAAACCTCAGTTCAGTGATAATACGTGTCCCCTTTTTCTCTTTACGTACCGATTGCGCCATTGTCTGTGCATAAAGCGTTACACTCACTGCATGTGATTCTTTCAAACCTCGTTTACCTAAGTCATCCAATGCCCAACCATACCGTGCACGAAGATATCTATTTTGAAAATCATCATAATCATCCCCATCAAACATTTGATAAGACAATCCCGCCAACGTCATTCCACCGGCTATCGGTTGTTCCCAACGCTTCCGTTCCATTGGTTTCATCTTTGAGTTATCCTCCAGTTTAACCTTATCCACTTCTGCGACTACTTCGCGCGCCTCTTTTTGCAAGGAAGCCGGAAGGAAAGCGATAGCACTATCGATATAATTATCAATCTCTTTCCATGAAGCTTCAGCCATACTGAATATTCCTTCGGAACGACCTTTGAGAAACTTATCCATATCATATTTGTCCCATTGACGAAGATGTGTTTTCACATCCACACCTTGCGTATGTTCTGCTATCAGACCTAATTCGGCTGCAAAGTCCAAAGCAACGTCACTATCTTTTTTGATTTTCCCTTCATTCAACCATTGAGAATACAACCGCGAGACAGCACGAAATTTAGCCATACGTATCGGTGCTCCACCATAACCAAATATCCACGTATCACCAATCTCAGAAGTAACAACCGGCAAATCCTTCTTTATCAGCAACAGTTCCCGGGCGACATCATTAAACGATGCACCTACAAGCTGAGCTTGAGGATAACGCTTACGCAAATCGGCATAAATCTTTTTCACACGTTCATAGCTATGCGGTCCGTGGTTGTCGCCCGTAAAATTAATACTGACAACTGTCTTTCCATCCGGCAATACTTCATCTTCTCCATAATCTTTCTGATAAACCAGCAACAAGTCATTACCAGAAGGACTGCGCCACCGACAGAAAGTAGGCACCGAAGGTAACGGACAAGCTGAATTAATTCCCACATGCAAAAGACGAATGCCTGCGTCATACATCGGATCGATGATACTACGAGTGTGTCCCGGCACATCAGTCATCTTTGCAGCAATAGTCTGCTTGTTGTATTTCTTATCCAAACGTTTGGAAAGCAACAAGCAGGTTTCAAACAGTTCACGCGTCATTGTCTCCGATTCCACAGTATAGGGAACGGAATTCCATACGATATCGCCACGACCAATGGCCTCCTCCAACTGCTTCACAGCCTCAGGAGATGCCGTGCGAAGATATTTCCAAATAAGCCATGAGCCGGTTGTCCATACATACCGATCACCAAAGCCGTCAGCGCGCAAGCGTTCACTAACTTCTATGGCTTTCGGAATAAAATCATGCACATACCTTTCGGTCACAACGGAACTAAGATCAGTAAATCCCACATCAAGGTGAGTTTTGAATGCAACGTAAACTTTCTCGATCTTCTCACCGGATACTTGAGCCATACAACCGGCTATACCTAAGAAGATGAAAAAAGTAAAAAGTGATATTCGTTTCATGTCATTGCATGTGTTTTAAGAAGATTGAATGGTATAAATACATTACTTATTCGTAAATCTAAACCAATTAAAGTCGGCATATCCGTTATTTCCTTGCGGCGTAGTATTGAAGTTGAACAATGCAAAACGATTGGCTGTCCACGGCAATCCCAATCCCATCTGCAATTCATTACCAATACGTTTATAATTCACACCATCCAGACTGTAATAGAACAAAGCCTTAAATTCTTTGTCTGTAGCACGTACGCGTATCCACAGTTTATCTCCATTGAAATGCTCTACGGTTTCGATATCCTTACCGTCATTACACATCACAATTTTGCGTCTACCGGATTCTTGTCGTATCGCAACATAGGCATAAGGAAACTCGAAGATTCCGAATCCGGCAATATTGCCATCTTTAAGTCCGGTCACTTCCATTTCTACCGAACCCTCGCAACTCGGTCCCTGAACACGTTGTGTCAATGTATTACGAGCATCTTTCAATGTAGAAGCTTGGGAAGCATACAGACGCATATATCCCTTACGTTCCTTCAAACTCCATCTGCTATTATCCGGATTATGATTCCATTGCCATTGCAGACCTAATTGAGAAGCATTGAACTCATCGGTAGTAGCCGGACTCTTTATCTTCGATTTTTTCCCGGTAGCAGGTTTAGGATAAGTGATAAGATCTTTTCCTTCATCACCCAGCATAGGCCAACCGTCTATCCATTTCACGGGCACAAGACACGGAACACGTCCTATCGGTCCTCTGTCCTGCATAATCATAAACCACCAGTCTCCATTTTTCAACTGTACCATCCCACCCTGATGAAGTCCGTTTTCGGGATATGAACTCCAATCGTTCATTATGAGTTTGTGTTCATAGGGACCATAGATATTATCCGAACGCAAGCAGATTTGCCATCCTCCCGTTCCCCCGGCAGGACAAGTAATATAATATTTTCCATTGATGCGGTACATATGAGATCCTTCCATACCGAAACCGCCTCCTAACTCATGTGCATTTTTAAAACCACCCTGCCATATCTTCACAGGTTTCCCTTTAACGGATTTCACGTCCGAGTTCAACTCTGTCAAGTATAGTGTACCTTGCCCGTGAACCACGTAAACCTTTCCATCTTCATCAAAGAATAACCCCGGATCATATAAATATTCAGGAAATATAGTACGTTCCCAAGGTCCTTTCACATCATCGGCTATACAAATAGAGAAATGCCCGGTTTCCCGTCCCCAACCATAGGGTGTACAGAAACCGACGTAAAATTTTCCGTTATGATGCCGTATCGTAGTTGCCCACGCCCCATTCAGATAAAGATTGCCACCCTGCATATCATATTTCGGATCCTCATCATAACGATCCAAAGCATATCCTGCCATTTCCCAGTTTACCAAATCTTCCGATACAGCAATAGGGCATCCCGGTACATAGTGCATACTGGTAGACACGAGATAAAACTTATCATCAACCCGGATCAGATCCGGATCGGGCCAGTCTCCCCACATGATAGGGTTCGTAAATGTTCCATTCTGATTATCCGGATTCCAAACAGTTGTTTGAGCGAAGGTGCAGTGCATTCCTGCACTACACACCAATCCTAAAAAAAGTGATTTATATATATTCATATACCTATTGAATTATTATTTAATAAACTCTGCATCCTCATAATAAGGAGCTACTTCTATCCCTTCCAACACGGCCCCGCAAGTTTCGGATTGTCGAAGTCCGAGCACCAATGTATTCGTTCCTCCCATGTTCAACCAACATTCCGGTAAGAAGAACTCCCGTTGCGGACCTTCTTCCCAATAACGTCCGATATTATGCCCATTCAACCACATATATCCTGTACCTGAAGCATTGATAATGGCTCTCCAAGGAATCCAGCATTCTTTTTCCGTTTTGGGCAGATCAAATGTTACTTTATACCAAGTCAATAAGGCATCTTGTTTACCTTTAGGCTGTATATTGTTTCCTTTTCGATGCAATGTACCATCGGTTTTCAATGTCACCACCTTCCAATTGTCACCGCCGGCGGTTTTCCCTCCACAATATCCTTGTGTCACTCCTCCAAGATCAAGCGCTACTTCCCACTTCAGAGGCTTCAGTATTTTCAGTTCACTGAACAAGCGGATTCCCTTTAACAATCCTCCTGCACCGCTACTATTACGCACCACAATAGCCACATTATTCTCTCCTTCATGCAGAAAATCTTTCATATTGGCTACAAACGGTTTGTCCCAAGCATCGTGGCTTGCCACTTCCTTACCGTTTACAAAAAGCGTACCCGCATCATCTACGCAAGCGAATTCTATCATTGTTTGCCCTTCGGTCAACATCTGACGTGTCATATCAATAGAAGTACGATAAATAGCCGTTCCTTCTTTCCCTTGCAACACCCATGCGGCAGGCCATTCCGGCTTCTCCAGTCCGGCTATTTGCAATGTAGCAAGATTGGCGATAGTACTTTGATCAAGCATGATGGTTTCCCAGCCTTCATTGTTAGACAGCAGTGACTTGATATCTTTGACATTATTTTCCACCTTTTTCACTTCCCATTTTTCGATAGGAAGGATAGCAGATTGCTTCTTGCCCAATCCGGCAGATTTCATTCCGCTCAATTCCTCCATCGGGCGATATCCATGAGCGTGTCCACGATTTTCATAGATGCTTACGATTTCATTGCTTCCCTCATGCAGTAGCCCATCTATGACAAATGTATTATCCAGTTCATCGGTAGAAGCCCTTTTAGCTATTTTTCCATTCACTTGTACATAAAGCGGATCAGCCGTAAACATCTCACAAACCAATGTTCCATATTCCTCTACCTCTTTCTTCGATAGTTTTACTACACTACGATACATGGAGTAACGACAATCGTTCACACCAATTTCTGGCAAAGAAACACCTTTACGCAGTGGTCGCCAGTTCCCCTGAAAGGTTTCATCACAACGTTCTGCCTGTGCAATTCGTATCGGCATAGGCATATTGACAGGACGTTCCGGCAAAGTCTGTTCTTTCGGATACCATTCACATTGTCCATTCGCCTGAGATAGTACCAGCACCTTGCTGTCCAATGGCTCAACCGAGCAATAAACATTGAATGCCGGCATACCTTTTATATGAAATTGAACGTTATCACGGAATGCTTTTTTCTTATCTTTATTAAATATAAAAATAAACAAAGTTCCCTCTTTTGTCCGGCGTACTCCAACGGTCAAATCCTTGATGTTGTCCGATGTAGTAAACTCTATCGCTTCACTTCTCGCTAATTGAGTACCAAAACGATTGACGAAATCCCCGACTCCTTTCACGGCAGCGAATTTCTCACCCACACCACCACTTTCTTTTAATGCAGCTCCGTAATCGTAGCTGGTAGTCATACGGCGAGCGCCCCAACCGGCTAGATTTGTTCCTCCGAAAAACATATAATAATTAAGTCCGGTAGAACCTCCGGCCATTGCCATCAATGCCATTCCACGCGCATGACGTCCATCCAAATAGCTGTCCTCACTCAATCCTCCACCTACCGTGGAAAACCAGCCACCCTGCAATTCACACACAAAAGCCGGTGCGTTAGGCTGTTGTCTCTTTAAATCTTCAATGCGGCTTTTCGCCTCCTGTATATTCCACCATACATATTGATTGTCCATATCGAACAACTGACTGATAACGGCATCTTTCGAGCCTCTTACCTCAGGTGTAACACAGGTAAACAGCGGTACCTCAATTCCATTGTTCGTGCAATAAGCTGCCATGTCGCGCAGCACCTCTTCTTTTTTCTCTGACTCCATGCCAAAGTAAATGTATTCGTTCTCGAGTTGCACCATGATAATTCCTTTCTCACCGGATTTCTTACGTGTAAGCTGCTCCTCGGCAAAAACCGGACAAACAGCATCGTACCAATGTTTGGTCCATTTCATGTGTTCGGGATGGTTACTGCGTAACCAAAAGCTAGTGTCATATTTTGCCGGACAAAACTTGGCAATCCATCTAGGATAACCTCCTCCTGCCCATTCTGCACAAATAAAAGGTCCCGGGCGGACAATGGTATACAGTCCGAACTCTTCGTGAGCCATCTTGAGCCACGCCTTCAGGTCGTCAAAATCACATTGCGAATAGTCCTTTACATTACGCGGCATAGTGCGCTCATGCCAATTCCACGGCACATAAGTCTCCACAGTGTTGAATCCCGCCTCCTTTATTTTACGGAAACGATCCCGCCATAACTCCTGAGGAACGCGAAAATAATGAAAAGCCGCACTCAAGATAAAAATATCTCGACCTTCTATCGTGAAGCAATGCTGATCGTAACGAATACGTTCCGGATGTGAGAATTGTTTAGCGGGAAGTTGTTCGGCATATAAATTAAAAGCAAAACAACATACGAGGATCGATGTTATCAATTTGTTCATGAAGTTCTATTGTTTAGACGAAAGGGAGGGAGACATGCCCCCTCCTTTCCATAAATAATAAGCAATAATTTCAGTTATTCTTATATATCAGCTATTCCTTGTCTTCGGGTCGGTAAATACCTTCCGGATCGTAAATCTCAGTTCTGACAGTATAGAATTCCAACTCAGCTAACGCAAAGTACACAGCATTGCCGGAAGTCTCGTCTGCACGATAACGGATGTATGAATAAGGCTGTCCTTCTGTCCCCAACGTAGGTGTGGTATAAGAAGCACCACCTTTGCCATCATCTTCTATTTCCGCAATCTTGTTCCACTGTTCACCGTCATTACTCCCTAATACGGTAATCTCCACAGGACATTGACCATACTTTCCATTACGATAGTAAGTTTGTATCTTAAACTGCTCTACAGGAGATGGAAGAGTGATATCTATATAGTGCGGAACAGTACCCGCATCATGCCAATCAGTATGAAAAAAGTTAGTGTAATTACCATCCACCAAATACTCTATATACTTTCCTTCATCCGGATCAGGTTTATTACAAAACAAGTTGTCTTTACTTAATAAAATTTTATCAGTGATTTCCTTCACCACCGGCTGGACAGGAAGTGCGGAAGCTCTTACTTCCAACTTCTCACCCACATCTTGGGTTGAGCTGACAGGTGTGGCATGGAATGTGTATTCACCATCTTTTGCCAACATACCCTCAATAAGCATAGTATCGCAAAAGACACTGGCATTCTTATTCACACGTTTGCCTGTGACAGGATGAGTATAGTCTATCTGTACATAGAACAGGTTGGAATCGACGGGAACTTCCCATTCCAGCAGCACTCCTCCTTCAAGAGGCGTTGCTGTCAGATTGCTAATAGCCGACGGTAAGACAGCTGCCTTGTCATCATCGTCGTTACAAGCAGATACCATAAATATGGCGGCTAAACATGCCATGAAAAAATATTTCTTTTTCATCGTAATTGCTATTTTAATGATTAATAACCCGGATTTTGCACAATCAACGTATTCTTATTCAATTCCGAATCTGCAATCGGAAGCAGGTAATGAGTCGGTGAAGTGAACTTCCAAGCACGATCTACTACCACTGGACGGAAGAAATCCTCATCCGACACACCATCTGTATTAAGAGCAGACGGATTGTGGCCTAAGACATGCTCCAATTCTTTCCACCTTGCCATGTCCCAACGGTAGTGTCCTTCGAAACTCAACTCGATGATACGTTCTTGACGAATTATTTCAATTAGCTTATCTTTTGTCAACGTAGCAATTCCTTCCCATGATTCTTCCACAGTCGGTATGCCGGCATGTTCCCTTATCTTGTTCAGTGCTGTCTTGGCAATGTTTAATTCACCTGCTTCTGCTGCAGCTTCTGCAAGATTCAAATACAGTTCACCCAAGCGAATAACAGGCCACGGATAATTCTGGAACCCGTTGCGGGTATCATAAGTAGGCGTGCACCATTTCTTTACTAAATATCCACTCAATGAAAAGTCCGTAGAACGGTTTTGTTTTCCATGATTGTCTGATTTACGGAACATAGTAACAATTCTACCTTCATTATATCCTTCACGCTGCATTTCAAAATATCCGTTATGGAATGAAACCCATGAATAGAAACGAGGTTCACGTTTCAAGTTGAGGTTACACGTGGTACGTCCTTCATACTGTCCTATCTTAAAATAATCATCAGGAGTGTAGTATTTCGGATCTTCGTCAATCGGGAGTCCGTTTTCTGTATAGAATACTTTCACAAAATCCAATGTAGGACCTACTCCATTCCAGCTATTACCTCCATTCACCGGATCACGCGGAGCGGATTGGTTTTGTGGGTCATAAACACCTTCCGTACGGGTATCCGCCCAAATGACTTCCATATTTTTCTTATCCATAATTTGCATCTTCAAAGCATATTGGATTAAATCCTTGGGCCAACATTCTTCAGGAATTTCGCTTTCATTAGCAATCTGAAACTGGGTGTATTTCTGTTCATCCGCCAGCGTCAACGCTTCTTGACAAGCCGTAAGCGCAGTATTCCATTTAGATGGATTATAATCCAACGGCATCAATGGCTCATTTGTCTCCGGATCGTAAAGAGATGAGTTGGCATAAAAACTATTGCCATTGAAAAGAGGAGACGCCGCATACAAATAAAGCCTTGCTTTCAGTGCTTTGGCAGCCAGTTGTGTAGCTCTGCCATAGTAGGATGATGATTGAACGGCAAGCAATCCGTTGTTGCAAGCTTCGTCATACTTGTCGGCAATCCATTTTACGCATACGTCAAACGGACTTCGCTTCAGTTTCTCCGTGCTACTTACACTAACCTCGTGATCCATAATGATAATCGGACCATATGCACGTAGTAACATGAAGTGATAATACGCAATCAAAAAATTAGCTTCTGCCTTATATATGATTTTCAGTTCTTCTTCCATACGTGGTACAGCATCGACATTGTTTATCAGCGTATAACAACGACGTATACCGGCATACATACGACTCCAATACGCGAACTCACCTATATTGGCCGCGGTATGGGTTCCCTCAAGAAATTTCCGGTCATAATCGGTAAGACAATCACCTCCTTGATATAAATAGCACCCCCTGCGTTCTTTGGGCATAAAAGCATAACAAGAATACAAATAGCGTTCAGCTGCATTTTTATCTTTAAATGCAGCTTCCTCAGTCGGACGTTCATCAGGAACGATGTCCAAATAGTCGCAAGAACTTATCCCTGCTACCAGAAAAATAAGCAATAGAGCTTGGTATAGTTTGTTTTTCATAAATCCGGTTTATTTATTGATTGAAAATTGAACACCCACATTAAACACTCGTTGAGTCGGATAAGACAATCCACTACCGCTTCCCATTTCAGGATCCCAATATTTGAATGGAGAGAATGTCAACAAGTTAGATCCTCTCAGATAAACACGGAAAAACTTATGGTTGAATCCGACCTCTAAGTTTTTCAACTTAAGGAATGCACCGTTACGTTGCCAGTATGTAGATGCTTTTGTATTGTTTTCATTGTCACGTTTACTGAGACGCGGATATTCAGCATAGATATTTTGGTTAGTTTCACTCCAATAGTCATCAGCTATGAACTGCAATACATTACGTATACCTTCAGCACCAAAAGGATGGATACCATTCATCATAATAGACACACGAGCTGCACCTTGAAAGAAGAAAGAGAAATCAAACTTCTTGTAACGGAATGAAGGACCGAAACCATATACTATTTCAGGAGTTGTCGGCATACCTGTATATTGACGGTCGTTTGAATCGATAACATTATCATAATTACCGTTTACGTCCGGCAAGTTCTTGTATTTGATATCACCTCCGCTCACCCAGCCTCCAAGGTTTTGTTTCGGATTACGTTGCACCTCGGAATCATCGATAAAGAGACGTTCGGCAATGTACAAAAGCTGTTGGTCAACAGAATGTCCCACACGTGAGATATTGGGATATTTCTGGAAATCCGGCTCGTCATATTCAAGCACTTTGTTATGGGCATACGTAAATGTTCCCTTGAATGACATATCGAAATCGTTATTGAACCTCTTCACATAGTCGATAGAGAAATCAAGTCCCTTATTTTCCACTTTACCAAGATTACCATACATTTTTGTCGCAAGGTTCATCCATTTATCCTTTCCATTCGTACCCCAGTAGTCCGGAATCTGTTGACGCTCCATAAAGATATCATTACGTATTTCCTTGAAGATATCGAACGTTATGTTCAGTTCATTCTTGATACCCAAGTCGATACCAAAGTTCCATTTGCTACCTACTTCCCATGTAATATCATTGTTGGCATAACGGATATATTTCGGACCATTTTTTGAAATGTTTTGATCTCGGCCTGTTGTATATCCCAAATCACCGTTTTCCAACTCTATGTTTGAAAGATAAATGTAACGTTCACCTCCAATTTGGTCATTACCTACAAGTCCCCAAGATGCACGCAGTTTCAAATTACTCACCACATCAGAGAACTTTTCAAAGAACTTTTCACGACTGATATTGTATCCTATTGCCACGGAAGGGAAGAAACCAAAACGGTTTCCTTTAGCAAAGTTCTCGCTACCATTGTATCCGAAGTTCAATTCAGCCATATAGCGGTAATCATAAGCATAAGTGACGCGACCGGCAAATCCTTGCTTGCGTTGCGGAAGCGACTCAATGAGATCCTCAGGAGCGTTACCGTTGTATTGGTCTTGATTGTAGAGGAACATTCCGGATACATTGTGCACCGTATTGAACGTACGATTATAATTAATCATTGCCTGAATATAGAGTCGACGGTCACCACTCGATTTATTCGAGGTCTGCAATACAGTACTTTGTTCAGAACCAATTCGATTCAACGTGTAGTCCGATAAATTGTCAGTATTATAGTTTATTACCTGAAACTGATTGTAACCGGCCGAACGATCGGTGTTAGTACTACTCCAGTTTTTGAACGAGAACAAAGCTTCTGCAGAAAGGCCTTCGGTAATGAAATCAAGTTTTTGCTCAAATTTCAGGTTGGCCATAACTGTACTTTCAAATTGTGACTGATATCCTCTTGCCATTTCAGCGTATGGATTACGGAAGCCACTATTATATTTACCACCGGATTTTCCACCCCAACGAATGTAATCCACATTTGGGTCATCCGGGAAACGTACCGGAAAATCAACCGGATTGGATTCCATAACCATACCAAACAGATCACTCGTATTAGAGGTAGGACCAGAATAGTCCCTCAGTTGCACATTCAAGTTCAACGACAGTTTACTTGATTTAGATAAATTCAGATTGAAGTTATTTTGGAACACATATCGCATGATGTTGAGGTTATTTTTATAACTAAAATCATCGGTATTACGCAACACACCACTATCATGGTTGACAGACACACTGCTAAAATAATCTAATTTTTTGGAACCACCGCGAATAGTAACATTGATATTTTGATTCATAGCCCCGCTACGGAACAATTCATCATACCAATTCACGTTAGGATAAATAAGCGGATCCAATCCTGCCCTTGTACCGGCAATCTTATTGTCGGAATAAAGCACCTCACCTGTACCACGTGTCAACACGGCTTCATTGTACATCTCCATATAACGCACACCATCAACAAACTTCGGCGTTTTGGTATGGGTGGAATACGCGTTTTCTAAACGAATATTAACGATAGCTTTGTCACTTTCACGTCCCGATTTGGTTTTGACAATCATCACACCGTTTGCACCACGTGAACCATAAAGCGCTGTAGCCGTTGCATCTTTCAACACGGAGAAACTCTCAATAACTTCCGGATCGATAGCATTCAAGTCACCGCTCGAAGCTTGCACACCATCAATGATAATCAATGGACTCCTTGTGCCATTGAAAGTAGAAATACCGCGAATCCAAAAGTCGGCCCCATCAGCCCCCGGTTCACCGGAACGCTGTACGGCAACCACACCAGCCAAACGTCCGGCAAAACCTGTAGACAACTGGGAACTGGGAACTTTCAGTTCGTCAGGCTTCACCATCTGTACCGAACCAACTACTGATTCTTTCTTTTGCGTACCATAGCCTACTACGACCACTTCATTCAACGTTTGTGAAGATTCCTTCATGACTACCTTAACAAACGTGCCTACCGTAGCTTCCACATTGACCGGATCATATCCTATATAAGAGATACTCAATGTCACTTTCTTAGCAGGTACTGTCAACACGAAGTTGCCATCAATATCAGTGATGACACCGGTCTCAGTATGTCCCTTCAAAACTACGGACGCACCGATAACAGGTTCTCCATTTCCATCCCGGACAGAACCCTTAATCTGGTATTTCTCATTGCTTACATTACTTACTTCTTCTCTCCGCTTCAACACGATATCTGTGCCATTTATCACATAATCCACCTGAGAATTCGCAAATATTCCATTAAGAACTTCGGACAAATTCATTCCTTTAGCAGAAAAAGAAATCTTCCGCTTAACGTTAAAATCTTTCGTATTATAAAAGAAATTGTACCCCGTTTTTTTTTCGATTTCCTTGAGTGCTTTTTCAATAGTCACATCCTGAAAACGGAATTCCATAGCCGCATTTTGAGAATGAACGGTCTCAGCATACGAAATCCCAATGGACATGAACATAAACATAATAAAGAACCTCATAAACAAAGGGATTTTACCAATTGCCCATAAAAAAGTATTTTTTCGGACATTTTTTTGGTTGTAATTACATAAATACATAACTTTAAAATGTGATTTAAGATTGGTAAAAAATGATTGTTGCTTGTTGGCAGACAAGCGATCTCGTTTTTTCAATATAGAAAAGCATGGCAGTGCTTTTCTATATTTTTTTGTTTCTTTTTTCAAGTTGGTGCTTTCATAGTACGTCAATAATTAAGATGATTAATATAATTCTATTGTTGCTTTAGCTCCGTCGTTTCCCGGACTATTATTCTTTACAATACGATAATTAAACCGACAAGAAATAGAAAGATTCTTTATAATCTGTTCCACCCCCTGATTTTTAATTGTGCCGGTGAAACGACTATTTTGCAATTCGTCATTGATAATACGGAATGTCACGTGGTATTTTTTAGATAAGATATCAAGCGCTTCTTGAAGCGGACAATCTTCAAGAACAATTTTTCCGTCTTTCCATCCTATTTCTCTTTCTATATCAACTTCCTCCACTTTAGATTTCCCCGTTTCAGCATCATAAGAAATCTTTTGTCCCGGCTGTATCAACACAGCTCTTTCTTTTTTATCAGCCGTTCGGCTAATAAACTTAACCGCCCCGCTAACCAGTGTCGTACTTGCTCCTTGCCTGTTAGTCTTGACATTAAATTCTGTTCCCAACACTTCAACTTCAGCCTCTGAAACAGTATGAACAATGAAACGTTTACCATTTTGCTTACGCACCACGAAGTAGGCTTCTCCATCTAAATACACCCTGCGTTCCTTAGCAAAGTGAGTGGGATACTTTAGTTTCGCTTGAGAATTTAAATAAACCGTACTGCTGTCCGGCAAAAGCACAGTACAAACTTCACTGTCATTTCCGCGAGCTTCCATCCACACAATGGCATCATTTCCATCACTGTTATCTGAAAACCAATAAATAGTAGTCAGAATAAGAACGGGGAGAGCTAATATGGCAGCAACCTTTCCTATATATCGCCAAATGCGTTTGTGTTTCCGCCGTTCCACTTGTCTCCAGAAATTCTGTAACGCCTGCTGAGGGGATGCCTCTTTCGAGTTATGAAGCAGACGTGTAGCTACAAAGATCTGTGCCACTTGCTTAGCCATACGGCTATTGGCCTCGGAACTGCGTATCCACTCCTCTACTTTTTGTTTCTCTTCTTCGCTGACCTCTTTTTCAAAATAGCGGAGTAGCAAAGATTCATCTATCATTTTCTGTTCTTGCATAATTGACATCGTAAACGTTTTATTACCCGCCTACATATACAATACACAGAAACCGGAGGATGTACTAAACAAAAAATGATTTTTTTATTGCTGTTCGATAAAAAACTTAGCAGATGAAAAAAAGAAGGGAGGGAGATTATAACATAAAACCGTAAATAACCAATATGGGAAGATAATCTTTCAATCTCTCCCGCAGAATTTTGAGAGACTGCTGAATGCGGTAATCAACAGTCTTAATGGACACTTGCAATGCTTCGGCTATCTCTTGACGGGTTTTGTTTTGAAAGCGATGCATAGCGAAAGCCTGATGGTAGGAAGGCGGTAATTCGTCAATAGCCTCTTGGATAAGTGATTGCAGTTCATTGACAACGGATAAATCTATAAACTCATAAAAAGCATCCTGCTCTTGCTCAAACCACGATGATTCTTCAAGCATTTCCTTTTCTTGTCTCCGAAGTATATTAAAGCACCTACGTTTGACAGAAGTAATCAGATATTGTCGTAAAGAAGAGGAAGTAGTATCCGGCACAAAAGTCGTCCTGTTTTCCCATAGCCACATCATCAATTCCTGTAACACTTCTTTGGCGTCTTCTGCTGACACATAATAACCTGTCTCTTATACACATCTCCGAGCCCACGAGACGGACTCCTATCTC
>ENA-OZGV01000547-OZGV01000547.1-human-gut-metagenome-genome-assembly--contig:-NODE-547-length-19995-cov-14.804463_pt1 | contig 19995 bp, 16 predicted proteins | sample MGYA00245120_ERZ653665 | MGnify/ENA primary metagenome ERZ653665 (study PRJEB26926, sample SAMN06165250) | human gut metagenome | biome: ENVO:00009003; feature: ENVO:2100002; material: ENVO:00002003... | reverse complement strand
CCGGTTTTATTGTTTAACTTTTAATTTTTCGGTAAAAATTTACCGAAGTATTGATAAAGAATACCTACATTTTACTAACACATTGAACATTTTTATACCCTCTTCGAGAATCTATGGATAAAACCATATAAAAATAAACAATAACAAATATTTAAAAAATAAGGGACTCCTTAAAAGAGCCCCTTACCGCAAATCACTATAAACCAAAGATTTATACAAGTGTTAAAATTTAATAATACACATATTTATTTTACATATTACATTTTGATAGCTTTTTAACATAAAAACATATCATTGTAACACTGTACATAAATTTTCTTATAATTCCGTCCCAACATCAAAGCAGGGACACACCTTCGTCCACTCTTCCGGTTCTATCACCCCGTCACCGTCCAGGTCCGGACTCAGGTCGCGATGTCCTACTATCCGGCGTGTCTGGAAGTCCATGGCAAGTACTCTCACCAGCACCCTGAGCGAACGCTTCTGAAGTTCCGTACGTGTGTCGGCAGGACGTCCCTGCTCGTCCAGTCCTCCTTCGTAACACACACCGATACTGTGCTGGTTGTATCCTTTGGCATGCGCTCCGGGGCGGTCTACCGGACGCATCGTACATATTTCTCCGTCGCGCCTTACATAATAATGATACCCGCATCCGTCGAACCCGCGCTTCCGGTGCATTTCCTCCAATTGACGGGGCGAGAGCGGAACATCCGCTCTCGTTGCCGAACAATGAATGACAATCATGTCAATCTTTCTCATCACATCCTCCTTTCTTTCCGGTCAGTATGCAGTACAGACACTTGATTATCCTGATCAGAATCCATTTTACCTTTCCAGTCATACATTCCTCCATATTACATTAAAGTCCCGGCACTTACTCTTCATTCTTTGTCTTTACCGGCACACGTTCGTAGCTCAGCGAAGTCAGAATGTCCGACAAATCGGCTCCCGGACGGAAGTTGATATGCGCCTTCTTTATCAGTCCGGTGTGATATTCTTCCTCCGTGGCACTACCCTCACCGTTCAGACCGATCTGAAACGAACCCAGGTCGCCCAGACGCACGATTTCTCCGGCACACAGACCGTCACGCATCACCGTACCCAGCGAAATCAGCACCGCCATCGTATCGGCACGTGTCACCGTACACATCTGCTGAATACGGTCCGCCATTTCACGGATTCCCATCTCGCCGCGTGCCTGTGCCAGGGCATAATATTTGGCACTACCTTCCAGATCATTAGGTTTCTTTCTTGCTACTACCGAATAAGTCACTGCTCTTTCCATAATCTTTTTACTTTTTAAATGATTAAAACGAATACCTGTTGAAAGCTTTCAATCTCTTTTCTGTATCACAAAGATACATAGCCAGTTCCGGGCAGTGTCCGTCACCGTCCGCCTACAGGATTGCATTGTTACGATAAAAATAAAAAAGCCACAGGCCGTACAGCTCGACGCCTGCCGGTGGAAACCGTCTGCGTAAATGCTGTACAGCCTGTGGTACCTCTCTGCTACCGCACCTGTCAGTTGGCGCGGCTCAGTTTGATATTGTCGATAAACCAGCGGCGATAGACACTGCTGCCCGAAGTAGCGGCAGTTTCACCCCATGCATCCGACTTGATGGTGATGCGTGTATCTTTCGTGATGGAAACACCCTCCAGCACCACATCGGCATGCAGCCATTCCAGTTTGTCTACCTCATTCACAAAGTTATGTCCTATCGGATCCAGTTCGACTGTCTCGCTGCCGTTGGTCACGGTGATGATCAGCTGTACCGGGTCGAACTTTCTCGTACCGCCCACCATCGGCGCCCAGTCGAACGAAAGCATTACCTTCTCGCCTGACGGTATGCCGTCTACAGCCGGCAGTGTCAGTCCTGCCTGATAGTCTGTCTTACCGAACTTCAGGTAACATTTCTGCAGGTAGATAGAAGCACCGCGACTTTCTTCCAGTCCGTATCCGTGAGCCAGCAACGCTTCGGCAGCCGTCTGTCCCTCGTCGTTCTTCGCACTGTAAATCTGCGGAGCAGTACCCGATCCGTCGTTTTCCACTGTCTGTCCGGCACCGCTGTTCTCTGCCCAGGGCAACAGCCACTCAAAGTCTTCCGAGAAATAGATCACCTCTACCACACCCTTGTCTTCGATGCGTGCAGCCTGTATGCGCAGTGCAGGAGCAGCCACTCCGTCGAAGTAGCCGTACACCGTCACCTTGTGACCGTTCAGGGCTGCCAGATTCAAACTTTCGGGCGCGTCGATGATAGACACCGAGTTCACCGCACCGTCTATCGTCACATTGTTACCGCTCAGCACACCGCTTGCCGAAATCCATTCACGGCTATCCGATGTGTAGCTGTCCACTTCGGCAGTCACGTCGTGAGCTTCCGGATAATCGATATTATTGCCTTCCGAGACCACACGTACTTCGTCGCATACCACATAAGGCAAGGCGTGCGCATCTGTGCCTTTCGAACCTTTCACCGCTACCTTGTCGCCTACGTTCACGGCAGTTGCAGTTTGCAGGAACATGTTTACAGCGTACTGTGCGTCGGTTACGATGCAGCCCGAAGTCGTCACCGCCGTAACCAGTGCTTCTGGAACCGAAACCACCGTTTCATCTTCCAGTGCCGGCAGTTCGTCGACTGTATACTCCTGACAGTCGCGGTACTTGTCGCCATCCTGCGAAACCACTACCTCCGCACGGCTTGCCAGCGTACAACCCTTGAATACGATTGTCGCCTTGCGCGGATTATCCTCTGCCCCGTCGCGCATGTTGTCAGTTACCGATACCGTCACATCCGTCGTACCGTTTCCTGTGGCAGGAGTCACCGTAATCCATTCGGGCAAGTCCTCCATCACCCAGTCGGCATCCGCATACACGGTAATCGTTTTCGGCTGTGCCCCTTCAGCCTCAAAGTCCAGGGCACTGGCACTTGCCAGTACAGCTTTCGAAAGTGTATTCTCCTCTTCGCTGCAACTGCCCAGAAGCGTTGCCGAGAGAAACAGCACCGAAGCCATGATATAATTGATCAGTTTCATATTTTTTACAGAGTTAATTTGTTTGTTTTGAAGTTGAAGGATCTTTCCAGAAAATCCCTGTTTCACCCCGAAAAACCAGCAGATGTTTCAAGAGATAGATTATATTATTTCTCCGAAAAACCAACTGATGTTTCAAGAGATAGATTATTTATTCCATTCCCGAAAAACCAGCTGATATTTCGAGAGATACATTATATTATTTCACCTCCGAAAAACCAGCTGATGTTTCAAGAGAGATTAGCCGTTTTGTTTCAGAACAGAAGCTGAAGTTTAGAAACCCAGTCCGTCGCTCCATCCCGGATTCTGTGTCAGATTCGGGTTCAGCGAACGTTCGTTGATAGGAATCGGGTACAGATAGTCACGCTCCTCATTGAAACCGTTGCGCACGATATTCTTGTGAGAGTACACATACCCGCTGTTGCTTCCTGTCAGCAGAATATCCTTGCCGATTTCGTACACCAGCACCCCGCTGCCGGCTTCCGGTTTCGCAGTACCTTTATTATATAAGATCACATCCGGATTACCGTCGCCGCTCAGATCGTATTCACCCGCACCGGCGAAATACATACCGTAGATATCCTGATCGATGCAGGCTCCGGCTTTCCAGCGTACCAGGTCGTCGAAGCGGAAACCTTCCTGATTCAATTCAACGGCACGCTCGCGGCGGATTTCCAGAATCACACCCTTGTTGCTTCCCGATACGTTGGGATAACCCGTTTCCTTAGCCGACAGATAACGGTCCGGATTGGCATTGGCAGCAGCCATGTTCAGGTGCGCGTCGTTCATACCTACACGGTCACGCAGCAGATTCACAGAGATATCCAGATCCTCCTGAGTCAGCGTACCCAGTTCCGCCTTTGCCTCGGCATAGTTCAGCAGCACTTCGGCATAGCGGTACACAGGCAAGTCGTTCGTATTGCGGTCGTTGCGGTCTACCTGTCCGCCGGAAGCAGTCGGTTCCTGCACGAACTTGATCGGCTGGTAGCCAGTCACAGTAACCGAAAGGTCGGGAGGAAGCACCGTTGTTTCCCCGATACGGGTATATCCCGGTGTACGGATGCTCTGAGCCAGACGCGGGTCGCGGTCCTTTGTTTCCTCCAGGAAGCTCATTTCCTGCCATCCCGGCTGGTCGGTAAAGCGGCTTCCGTCCTTCATCAGATACATATTCACCATCTTGCGTGTCAGTCCCGGACGCCCCTGAGTAGGAACCAGCGTATGTCCGTTGGCATTGTGATGGATAGCCAGACTGTAGTCGAACTTGATAGCCAGGATATATTCATCCGGATTCGCATCCTCGGCAGCGAAGAGATTCAGGTAGTCCGATTCCGGATGTCCGGTAGAGTACAACTTGTACGGACCATCATTGATAATCTCGCCGGCAGCTTTGGCAGCCAGATCCAGGTAATACGTATAATCGTTGCCTTCCAGCTTCAGGCCGTGATACTTGCGGTACGTACCTTCGTACAGACAGAACTGTGCCTTCAGCGCCAGTGCCGCCCAGCGGTTCACACGGAACGGACTGCTCGACTCTTCCTCGCGTGTAGGAAGATTATCGATGGCATAGTCGATATCCTCTATCATCTTGGTCATCACCAGCTCACGCGAGTCACGCGGCTTGTACAGTGCCTCGTCGGCAGAACCCAGTTCCACATCGTACCAGGGCACATCGCCGAAGCGTTTGACTTTCTCGAAATAGAAGAACGCACGGAAGAAGCGGGTCAGTGCCGTATATTTCACCACCGCATTCTCGTCGCTGCACTGATTCACATACGCCAGCAGGGTATTCATCTTGCGCAGGTCGGTCCATGTCCATCCCCCGCCCGAAGCAGGCACGGTACGGTTGTTTCCGCCCAGCATCTCGTCGGAAAGATTCTGCTGCACGTACAGGTCACTCTGGTCGTCGAAAGGGCTCTTGTCCAGCAGGTTGTTGTAAAACGAGTTACTGAAAAGCTGCAAGTCGCTCTCTGTCTTGAAATAGTCGTCCTGCGATATCTCGCTTTTAGGAGTCAGGTCGAGCAAACCGTCACACGAAGTCAACCCCATTGTCAGTACCAGTGCTGTAAATATATATTTTTTCATACGAATCTGTTCTTGGTTGTTTTATTCAATGAATTTTCGTTTAGAAAGTGATGTCTACACCAAACAGCAGCGTCTTCTGCCACGGATAGAAACTTTCGTTGTACGTATCGTTGCTGCGGCTGATGGCTCCTTCCGGATCCACGTATTTGGTAATCTTCTTCAGCGGCGACCAGTAGCAGAGGTTCTCGCCCGAGAAGTAGAAACGTGCCTGACCGATACCGATTTTCTTTGTCAGGTTCACCGGAATGGTATATCCTACGGTCAGGTTCTTCAGACGCATGTAGCGGATGTTCTGCAAATAGCGGTCGTTCACCTTGCTCAGCGGACCGGAAGTCGACGAGTATGCCATCGGACGCGGGAAGTAAGCATCCGTATTGTCTTCGGCCCACACCTTGTCCATGAAATCCTTCTGCAGGAAGGTCTGGTAAGGATAAGAGAACGAACCCCAGAACGACATCATGTGTCCGTGAGGATACCAGTAGTGGTTACCTGTTCCCTGGAAGAACACCGATACATCGAATCCGCACCAGCGAACACTGGCATTGATACCATACGACAGGCTGGGCAGTGAGTTACCCAATACCTTGCGGTCGCCCGGATCGGCTACATTGTTGCTGCCTATATCCACCATACCGTCACCGTCGAGGTCGACAAACTTCACGTCGCCGGCCTTCCAGCCTCCGGTCAGTCCGTCTACCATGTAACTCAGGTCTACCTCCTTGGCATACGCCTGTGCCTCCTCGTCGGTAGCAAACAGACCGTCGGTCACAAATCCCCAGATTTCTCCGATGCGCATGCCTTCGTAGTAATCCTTGGCAAATGTCTTGTCTTTATTGTCATACTTGGTAATGTAGCTTTTGTAGTTGCTCACGTTGAATCCCAGACTGTATTCCAGCGGACGTCCGGCCAGTTCGAACTGATCTCTCCACGACATTGTCACTTCGTATCCCTTAGTCTGCAAGTCGGCTGTATTCATATCCGGCACACTGGCTCCATATACAGCCGGCAGTTCCACACCGTCTGTCAGCATGTTCAGAGTGTTGCGCACATATCCGTCTACGGTAATGTTCAGGCGGTTCTTCAGCATGGTCAGGTCGAAACCGAAATCCCACTGTTCCGAAGTTTCCCAGGTCAGGTCCGATGCCACCGGCGCACCCAGTGTAGCATATTTCGCCATCGAGCTGCCCTCGCCGAACGTGAAGCCGGCAAAGTCGTTTACCGAAATCAGACGCATGTATGTATAGTAAGAAGAAACATTCTGGTTACCCAGGCTACCGAACGAAGCACGCAGCTTCAGGTTGTCTACATATCCGCTCAGCGGCTTGAAGAACGGTTCTTCCGAGATACGCCATCCCACAGAACCCGAAGGGAAGAATCCCCAGCGGCTTCCGGCAGCAAAACGCGATGTACCGTCGTAGCGTCCGCTCGCCTCAAACAGGTAGCGTCCCTTGTAGTCGTAGTTCACACGGCCGAAGAAACCAGCCAGCGCATATTCGCTCTGTCCGCCGCCCACTTCGGTCAGCACTTCACCCTCGGCATTCTGTCCCACCAGGTCGAGGTCGTCCAGCGAAGTAGAAGTCAGGTTCTGTCCCGCAGCCGAAACATTCTTCAGATACATGCGTTCGTAGTTGAAACCAACCACCCCTGTCACGTGATGTGCTTCGCCGAATGTATCTTCGTAGTTGGCAAAAACGTTTGCCGAATAATAGTTGCGTGTGTTCACCGATTCACTCAGCTTGTTCAGACCGGCTCCGGTAGCATACGACAGCAGCGGTCCGTCCGGATATTCGCGGTAGAACAGGTTGTTCGAACGGTGTGTATTGCGTGTCTGGTACAGACGGTAGGTAAAGTCCCCCGTCAGACTCAGCTGTTTGATCGGTGTGATGACCAGTCGTGTAGTATTCGAGAAGTCGTTCGTGCGGTTCTCGTTGCGGTGCGATCCCTCGCCCAGCATGATATGACGTCCGTTGCCCACCTTATAGTTCAGGTAAGGAGTACTGTACAGCCATGAGCCGTCGGGGTTCTTCATCGGGAAGCATGCCAGCGCGTGACGTCCGCTGTAACCGATGGTATCGTCGATGCTTCCGTTACCCTGAAAAGTATACTGCGAGCCATAGAACGAAGTATTGTTGCTCAGCGTAGCATAGCGGTTGATGGTAAAGTCAATCTTCGAACGCAGGTTATACTTGCGGTAGATATCCGGATTCATGTTCAGGATACCTTTCTGGTAATCGTATGCCCCGCTCACCAGGTATTTCACATCCTTCGTACCCCCGCTCAGCGAGATGCTGTGCTGCTGGGTAGGACGACGGTCGTTGTACATCATGTGCCACCAGTCGTAGTTGCCGTAGTACACCCACTGACGGCGACCGTTTCTTGTATCTTCCACTACCCACGGGCGGTCGGGGTTCTCCGTCTTGTCGTTCACACGAGCCAGCAGCTGCTGCATGTCGTAGTCGGTATAGTCCACGTAGTTCGTGCCGTTCTTCGCACGCCAGAAGGTGTTTACCGTATATACCGACCAGTAACCGGTTGTTTCGTAATCGGTAGTCGTGGTAGGAGCCTGCCATCCCAGACGACCGCTGTAACGCACGGTAGCCTTTCCGTCCTGTGCCGAGCCCGACTTGGTTGTGATCAGAATCACACCGAATGCCGCACGCGCACCGTATACTGCCGCAGCCGACGCATCCTTGATAACCGAGATAGACTCCACGTCGTTCGGGTTCACACGGTCCAGTTCACCCACCGCACCGTCTATCAGCACCAGCGGATCGGCACTGTTGATAGAAGTCGTACCACGCACGTTGATGCTGGGCGAGCTGCCCGGCACACCCGACGAGGTAGTGACATTCAGACCGGCTACCGAACCTTGCAGCATGTTTGCCAGCGACTGAGTCGCACGGTTCTCCAGCTTCTCGCTGCCCACCGTAGCCACGGCTCCCGTCAGGTTCACCTTCTTCTGCGTACCGTAACCGATAACCACCGCCTCATCCAGCATGATGGCATCTTCCTGCATATATACCACAATATTTTTCTGTCCCGGTTTCACCTTTACCTTTTCGGTAAGATAACCCACATAAGAGAAATTCAGAGTAGCCCCACCGGCAGGTATCTGAAGCTCGAAGGCTCCGTCTACATCAGTAATGCTTCCCTGAGTAGTTCCATCGATGACGATAGACACCCCGATAAGCGGTTCCTGCAAGGCATCCAGTACCTTACCCGATACTGTTCTGTTCTGCGCCGACAGCGTAGAAACACTGCCCGTCAGCAACAGCAACAGCAAAAAAACATACGAATTGAAAACTTTCATAAATAAATATTTTGTTTTGGAATAGTAAACGTGTCAATTAAAAACTGAACTGATAGTCAAGACTTTTTCCCGGTTTCACCACCATGTTGGTCACTTCAAAATTTACCTTGCCCGATGTAACCCCACCGTTCAGTTTCACCGTGATGGTGTGTTTCGATTTTGGTTCGATGGTATATTCTCTGAAGTATATCAGGTTTGCGTCATGCTCTCCCTTTTTCAGCGAGAATGTCAGGTCCGAGTTGTTATAAACCACAAACTGCACGCGCTTCTCGTTCTTGTCTATCTTTTCGATGGTTACCGCCTTGCCGAACAGCTCTCTCAGCCACTGTTCCTCACCGATAATCTGATTCTTGAAGAAGACAGCCGTTCTACGGTTTTCGAGCGCCTCACGGATACCTTCCGCCGTGCGTTCTTTAGCAAATACCAGAGTCATGGTACGGTGTTCACCCTTGTCGAAGTCGATATCAGTCTGTATCGGCTGATGAATGTCCGATGTACCCAGCATGGTCAGCTTCTTGTCCAGACACCACTGCAATGCCTCAGGATAATAAAAGTCACCGTTGGCTACCTCTATTCCCTGCATACATCCGTTTTCATACAAGTATGTATGTTCGTCCCACCATTTGGTTTCTTCCGGCTGCTGTGAGTCCCATCCCGGATGATTCCAGAAGATGAATGCTCCCTGCGACTTGGCAGCACGGAAAGCATCCTTATATTCTTTGGTGTCCAGCGGATTGCTGTCCGAAATAAAGATGGCGTTATGATGTCCCGGCGCCATGGAGCGGGTTATCTCACTACCCTTGATTACAATCACGCCCTTATCTTTGGCATACTTCTTCATGATCTCGTACGAACGGTTGTGGTCCGCCTGAATGTCCGCCTTGTGCGGTCTGTATTCGAGATGTTCCGTAATGGCAATGGCATCCAGCCCCTCGGCATATGCCTCGTCCACTCTCACCGTCGGCCATACCAGTCCGTCGGAGAACACGGTATGCATATGAAAATCACATTTCAGAGTCTGATAATTGTCCAGATCAGGTATATCCACACTCTTGTCGACCGCCTGTCCGAATCCCATCTGCATGATTCCGCTCAAGGCAAGAACCAGATAAAATTTCTTCATAGTTTTCAGTTTGATAAATAGTATATAGTTTCAATAAGAAAATGTTATGGAATCTTGTAAGCATCCGTCGAGAACGCCTTCGGACGTTGCATCTGCTCGGTCCATTCGTGTCCGAACTCATCGCGCACGGTGATGGTCAGATCCACGTCGGCATCCGCCGCCTTCACCTTGAAGAAATGCGTAAAGTTTTCGGTAATGAAGCTCGGTGTAGAGCTCAGTGTCGACGAGTTGAAACGCTTCACGCTCAGCGCTGCCACATGCAGCGGATCGTAAGCCCATACCTCCTCGGGAGTAAGCTTGTTGCCCTTCTCGTCGGTCACCGTCAGCGTCCAGCGCGGATTCCAGTTCCAGATGTTTATCAGCACCTCATTGTCCTTGTTCACCGGATAAGCATCCACATAGCGCTGGAATTTCGCCTTGACCGAAGCCGGTACACTGGCCGGCATCTGCGGTACATCCGCCATCGAGAAATGCACATTGTTCAGGTCGTAGCTGCGGAACTGGTAATCCTCCGTCCATCCCGTAGCCTTGTATATCCATTCGATGTCCGTTCCGTTCACATCCCATACCGAGTATCCGCCCGGTGTTCCGTCGGGACTGATGTGCACACCCGGAGTAAGGTAGCCCGACCACCACCACGAAGCGCATATCGCACCCGCGTTATGTTCGTACACCTCGCGTCCGCCCGTTACGTCATCCTCCGGAGTCACGTTGAAACTCAGGTGCGTATGTCCGGTCACGAAATGCACCTTGTAGCCGTCCAGCACGTCCAGCAGCTGCGTAGTGTTCAGCACGTCATGGTCTATCTTGAAACCTTCCGTCTGCGACGGGTAGAACAGCTGTGCGTGCATCACCACTACCAGCGGTGTCGACTTGTCGACATATGCCAGATCCTTCGACAGCCAGCTCAGCTGTTCGGCCGACACACGCTTCTCGTAGTCGCGCGAGGTAGTGCCGTCGTAGTTGCCGCAATCGATGTCATCCAGCACCACGTAGTGCACCCTTCCGATGTTGAACGAATAATATGTCGGAGCGATATAATCCATGAAACGGCTTCCCGCCTCCTCATCGCTCGTAGCCTTGTAGTCATAGTCATGATTTCCGATAGTATGGAAAATCTGAAGTCCCTTCACCTGATTGTTGATGGTATTCAGGTACTCAGGCAGCGCATAACTGTTCGAATACCAGTACAGGTCCCAGGTCATGTCGCCCAGCGTAATGGCATACATCTTTTCGTGCTGGTGCAAGGCACGGTAGCTGTTCAGATCCTCGGTAAAGTCCATAAACTGTCCCAGGTCGCCCGTGCGGTTGGCCAGATGCATATCGCCCAGCATAAACACCTTATAATTATCCTGTCCTTCCACCTCAGTCAGCGAGAAATCCACACGCTCCGTTGTAGCGGCATCCCCCTTCATCATCTTGTAGAACTGAGGCAAGACTCCCTCGGCAGGAACTTCATATCCCGAAGGAATGGAAATAAACACATACCCCCATTTCTTTTCCGACTGAAGCTGGTAGATACCCCGTTCGTCGGTCACGCTCACCTCTACACCGTCCGATACCACAACACCCTGCACCGGACCGTCGGCTGTCGATACCACCCCGTACACCGTCGTTCCGGCATCCGGCGTGAAACCAATTCCCTCTACTATATTAATATAGGTAGTACCAATCTGTTTCTTGCGGTCACCACGCTTGATGAACACCCGGTACGTACCGCTTTCGCATCCGTCGGCAAGCTTTATGGTAAAACAGTTTTCCGAAACACTCACCAGCACACACGTATACGAGATTCCCCCTGTCGATTCCAGAATAATCACATCCGATTCCGCCGGCTTGCTACTCCCGGTCACCTGGAACGTATATTCCCCTCCCTTGGCCACTTCTATCAGCGAAGGGCATTCAAACTGTACCTCGAAGCTGCCTGCCACAGCCTCCGTCATTCCATCGTTGCTGCACGCCATCAGCGGCAAGACAGCAATCAGCAAAAACCAAAGTAAATACGCTGCAAATTTTTTCATTTTATTTTTAAATTGTAAATTTCCCCAACCTGTTCCTTACCTTTTCACTACCAGCTATCTACATGACAACCAGCGTTTTTCAAGCAATCAAAAATCCTTAATTTTCATTGCGCAAAATTAAAGGCAGCGTATTTCAAAACAGAAACGCGCATGTGACAATCCTGTTTCAAAACGGTTAAGTTTCCGATGCAGCATACACACAAAAAACGGGGTGTGAACCACGCCGCGATACCGCAAACGTGAGGTTCACACCCCGTGCAAGTATATATCATAGTTTCTTAATCTTACGGCTCCCCCAGTCCCCTCACGATCACCTCCACCTCCGGCTTGAGGAAAAACTTGCGGTGCTTGTCGTGGCCCAGTGCCGCCAGCCCCTCGCGGATGGACGGACAGCGGTACATCCACCGGTACAGATTGCGCCGTGCCGTTTCCGGCGAACGGTCGGGAAAATACAGACAAGCCAGCTCCGACTTGCCGTAGATACGCAGACGGAATTCCCCGTCGCCATGTTCATTCTCTTTCATACCGCATCCCCTTTCCGGCACGTCCGGCTTCCTTGCGCGGCGAAACCCGTTCGAAAGCCGCCCCGTCCAGCATCCCTTTCAGCACCATGCCCGGACGGAAACGCACCCATATCTTGTTTATCATCGATTCGTGGAAGTCAGCCTCCAGCCGCACTCCCTCACTTTTCACTCCCACCTGAAGCGAACCCAGCTCACCCAGACGGACAATCTCGCCGTTGCACAGCCCGCGGCAGACCTCCTCTTCCAGCGCTACAAGCACCGCCAGCGTATCGGCACGTGTCACCGTACACCGCCGCTGAATACGGCGTGCCATGTCGCCCAGCGTCACCTCTCCCCGCGCCTGTGCACGGGCATAATACGTCATCTCTGCCGAGATATCACGCGGATCAACCCGCGGAACCACCGAATAAGTCACTGCTCTTTCCTTCATCATTCTTCCGTTTTAAATTGTTTGCCGGCGCAGTCACAGGCGTACCCGCGAACTCGCCGATTTTCGTCATGCTGGGATTATACCCGTAATATACCTTTCCCGTCGCCCCGTTGCGGTGCTTGGCTACCGTGGCGATGCCCATGCCCCGCGTAGACCACCCCGTATCGGGATCCACCCGGATGTGATAACGCTCCGGACGGTGCAGCAGAATCACCAGGTCGGCATCCTGCTCGATGGCCCCGCTCTCGCGCAGGTGACGCAGCTCCGGACTCCCCGCCCGGTCTTCCGCCTGACGGTTGAGCTGGCTCGACACGATGACCGGACAGCCCAGCGAGCGCGCCAGCCCCTTCAGCTTGCGGCTGCACTCCGCCACCTCCTGTTCACGCGTACGCCCCGGATTCACCGTAGCAAGCAGTTGCAGATAGTCGACGATAAGCAAGCCCAGCAGCCCCTTTGCCCGCAGCGACTTGGCGATGACACACAACTGGTCGACGTTGATGTACGGTGTATCGTCGACATGCACCGGCAGCGCGCTCATCCGTTCCGCCGTACGGTGCACATCCTCCACCTCCTCCGGCGAGAGCCTGCCCTGACGGATACGCAGCGGATCGGCCGAACTCTCCGCCAGTACCATGCGCTCGCCCAGTTCCGAAGCTGTCATCTCCAGCGTGAAGAACACCACCGGCACACCCGCCATCGCCGCCTGACGCGCAAAGAACAAGTCGAGTGCCGTCTTTCCGTCGGCCGGACGCGCCGCCGTAAAAATCAGGTTGCCCGGCTGCCATCCCCCTGTCATCTCGTTCAGCCGCTGCAAGCCCGTAGGCACACCCGTCAGCCCGTTCACAGCCAGTTCCTGCCGGCGGTCCACCAGCGCCACCGTATCATCCATCACCCCCGGCATGGGGTGCAAGTGATTCTCCAGCGGCGAGTCCTCGAGCAGCGCCCCCAGTTCCCGCTGCGTATCAATCAGCACATCATACACATCACACGTCATATCGTTTGCCGCCGCCAGCTCCCGTGTCAGCACCTCTACCAGCTTCCGCCGCAGGTAATACTGAAACAGGATGCCGCAATGATACTCCAGGTGAGCCGACGTAGCCACCCCCGCCGCCAGTTTCGCCACGGCAAACGGACCGCCCGCATCGTCCAGCCGTCCCTGAGCACGCAGCTCCTCGGTCACCGTCAGCATATCCACCGCCGCTCCCCGTGCATACAGCGCGTTTATCGCCTCGAACACCACCCGGTGCGCCGTCAGGTAAAACATCTCGGCACGCAGACTTTTCAGCACCACCGCCTGAGCCGAACGCTCCAGCAGGCACGCCCCCAGTACCGCCCCTTCTATTTCTTCCGCATAAACCATCCCCATAATCCTAAAAATACTTAAAACATTTCATCAGACAACACAGATAAAAATATAATCAATTGAGTACAAAACTCTTCATCTGCAAATACTTCAGCGCCGTACGAGCCCGGTCGATAGACGGCAGCATGCAGAGATACATCTCGATGTTTCCCACCGCCTCCTCTCGCTCGGCCAGCGTCAGTTTCCCCCACGCCTTGCGCGCCGCCTCGATGTCGAGGGCAGGCTGCTGCGTCATGTCGTGATACTGTTCCCAGAACACCTCGAACATCTCGTCGCCCACGCTCCTGCGCCTTCCGTCCGCACCGTTTTTCACCCGCATGCGGCACAGCGTATCGTAGTGCAGCAGACGCAGCTTCGAACAGTTCTGCACCTTCATCACCTCCACCACACCGTTCTGCTCCAGCTCTCCGATAAAATGGTTCACATGCCTCCGGCTCCAGGCGAAGCGCAGACTCAGCTCCCTTCCTGAGAAAAACAGCTCGCCCCGTTTCAGGCATCCAGGGGTATCACCCTGATCGGTAAAGCACGCCGCCATGAGCAGATACACATACGCCTGCGAGTCGGAATGCCACTTTCCGTACATTTCGGCAAACATCTGGGTAAGCAGTCGCCTCGAAAGTACCAGAAAGCCCAGATTGCCAGGATTTTTCATAGTTGTTATCACCTCCATAATTCTTCATTTTTTTACGCAACCCGAAAGGGCGGGCCACCACCGTCACCAAAGTGTAGCATAGCAAACCCTCAGAGTTACAAGTTATTACAATGTCCGGCGGGCCACAAGAGCACCACCAGTGTTGCCACCCTTTCCTATTATATATTAAAAGAAAGAGTAAAAGCAAGGGAAGTTTTTCTCGCAAAGAAAAACGTTCAGCCACGATTTTTCCGTTATCTTTGTGTCATCAACAGAACCTGACAGGTAAACTTCCGTTCTTGTCTTTCATCGGTAAAAATACCGATTGGCAGAGTATTAATTACTGCCCTATACGGCAGAGATAAACCCCGAGAGACAAGACTAATGAAATATTTCGAAAAATTATACGCTTCGTGCGAGCCTACGAAGCAACAGATAGACGAGTGGCTCAAAGAATTAAGAAAGTTCATCGATACACTGTACGCCCTGTCGCACGTATCGAAGTCGGAAATCCAGCGCATCACGGGCATCGGCACGCATACGTGTTTCGACACCGTCCGCAATTTCCGTTTCAAGACGCTGGCCACCTTCTTCAAGGCAGCCGAACAGGTGTGCGAGATAGATTTCGACGTAACCACCCTGAGGCTGATCATAGAGAGCTGCATCATGCACAAGACGAACCTGATAGTACGCGAGGCCGATCCCGACGAGGAGCCGGGAGAAAACGAGTTCAGGATTCTGAAGCAGCTTTCCGTGGGCACGGACTCCCGAAAAGGCAGCCCGACGGGAAAAAAAGCTGAAAAGTTGAAGTAAACATCAGGAAGTTTACCCGGATATTCGTACAAAAGCTCCGGCTTTTCGTACGAATATTCAAAAAAAATCTCCGGACATTGTCTGCACATGATGCCGGCATCCGGAGATTTTTTGTACCAATCGACAAAAAAACGGATAAATTGACAAGCCAGCCCGTTTGCGTCCACATTCGGAAAAAGACGGCAGTCCTTGTGTAAAAATAAAAAAATTGAACAATCATATCTAAAAAAAGGGTTAAAATAAACCTTTCTGCATATAAATTTGTTATCTTTGCGCCGAAGAACGACTTCCTATGCGGCTGTGGGAGTATACTCCTAGACAGAAGCACGATGTGCGTCATCTTCCATTTTTGGAGATAACAAACTGATTCATAGTGCTTTTCAGGCGCTAGGAAGAAGAGAGAGGTGCATCCGTACCTCAACAAACATTCAATCAAGAAAAAAGGGAACAAAAAACCAGAAGGACAAACATCCACAGACATGGAAAAAGAACAGGTATGGCTGCCCCTGCAAACGGTGTACAACAAAGAGCTGCTTGTAGCCGACTATCTCAAAGAGCAGGGCATTGAGTATTACATCCCCATGACATACGAACTTCGCGACACCGGACACGAGGGTGAATGCACTCACATACTCGTACCCGCCATCCACAACCTGATTTTCATCCACCGTCCCTACGACGCCAACTGGTGCCGGCAGTTCGCCTCCGAAGCCCCGCTGCCCGTCTATTTCCTGAAGAAGGAACGCAACGGCAACGACTACTGCACGGTGAGCGAACGCGACATGCAGAACTTCATGCATGCCACCAACCCCGACATCCAGGGCACGCGGTTCATCGATTCCGAAAAGCTTCGCGGCAAGCGCAGCGTCCCCGTCCGGGTAGTACGCCGCGGTCCGCTCTACGGTGTGACCGGCAAGTTCCTCCGCTACGGAGGCCGCCACTACATCGCCATCGAAATGCCCCAAAGCACCGCCCTGCTCAAAGTGAGCTACACCTGGTGCGAAACCATCGAAGAGTAAATTCAGAAAAACAATATAAAATCACTAACAGACAAGCATGAAACTAAAAGCTTTATCACTTGTTATTTTTATGGCATGTTCGCCCCTGCTCATGGCGCAGTCGGGCATGACCGACCAGCAAGTGCTGGAATATGCTAAAGATGGAGTAAAACAAGGCAAAGACCAGCGTACCATAGCTACCGAGCTGGCACGCCGAGGCGTAACCCGCGAACAGGCGGAACGCGTGAAGAAAATGTACGAACAGCAGACAGGTACCGCTGCCGGCGACATGACCGGAACCGCCAAAGCCGAAGCACGCCTGCGCGAGCAGACACAGGAAGACAATTCCACCATGCTCGACGAACAGCCACAGGCACAGGAAGTGGCACAGCAGGACGCCGTATTCGGCCGCAACATCTTCAACACCCGCAACCTTACGTTCGAACCGAACGTCAACATAGCTACCCCGCCCAACTACCGCCTCGGTCCGGGCGATGAAGTGGTAATCGACATCTGGGGAGCCAGCCAGAACACCATCCGCCAGCAGATCTCGCCCGACGGAACCATCAACCTCGAACAGCTCGGCCCTGTATTCCTGAGCGGCATGAGCATCGAGCGCGCACAGCAGTACCTCACCGGCGAGCTCCGCAAGATCTATTCCGACCAGAGCAACCAGATCCGCGTTACGCTGGGCAACAGCCGCACCATCCAGATCAACGTGATGGGCGAAGTGATACAGCCGGGCACCTACGCCCTCTCCGCCTTCTCTACCGTATTCCACGCCCTCTACCGTGCAGGCGGTGTGAGCGACATCGGTAGCCTCCGTAACGTGAAAGTTTCGCGCGGCGGACAGACCGTAGCTACGGTAGACGTTTACCAGTTCATCATGCAGGGCAAGACCCGCGACGACATCCGCCTGGAAGAAGGCGACGTGGTCATCGTTCCTGCCTACGAAGAACTGGTACAGATTACAGGCAACGTGAAACGCCCCATGCGCTACGAAATGAAGAAAGGCGAAACCCTTTCTACCCTGCTGAAATATGCCGGCGGATTTACCAGCGACGCCTATACCAAGAGCCTGCGCATCGTGCGCCAGAACGGTAAGGAATATCAGGTAAACACCGTGGATGACACCGACTACAGCGTATGCCAGCTGCACGACGGCGACGTAATCACCGCCGAAGCCATTCTGGACCGCTTCACCAACAAGCTGGAAGTGCGCGGCGCCGTATACCGCCCGGGCATCTACGAGCTGGGCGGCAAGCTGAATACCGTACGCGAACTGGTAGAGAAAGCCGACGGACTGATGGCAGACGCCTTTAGCGGCCGTGCCGTACTGTACCGCGAGCGTGAAAACAAGACCCGCGAAGTGAAGCAGATAGACATCCGCGCCATCATGGACGGCAGCCAGCCTGACATCCCGCTGCAGAAAAACGACGTACTCTACATCCCCAGCATCCACGACCTGGAAGATCTGGGCAACGTACAGATATTCGGCGAAGTAGCTCATCCGGGCGACTATCCGTATGCCGACAACATGACACTCGAAGACCTCGTGATCACCGCAGGCGGTCTGCGTGAATCGGCTTCCGTAGTACGTGTCGACGTAGCACGCCGCGTAAAAGATCCGAAGAGCACCGAAAGCCCCGCTACCATCGGACAGAACTTCTCTTTCGGCCTGAAAGACGGCTTTGTGGTAGACGGCGAACCGGGATTCACTCTCCAGCCTTACGACCAGGTATTCGTACGCCGCAGCCCGGGCTACAGCGCACAGCAGAACGTGGTAGTAGACGGTGAAGTGCTTTACGGCGGAACTTATGCTCTGAGCAGCAAGAACGAACGCATCAGCAGCATTATCGCCAAGGCAGGAGGCACCACTCAGTTTGCCTACGTAAAGGGAGCCAAGCTTACCCGTGTAGCAAACGACGAAGAGAAACGCCGCATGCAGGATGTAGTGGACATGATGCGCAAGGAAATGGGTAACGGAGCCATCGACTCACTCGGTCTGAAAGTACTCGACACCTTTACCGTAGGTATCAACCTGGAAGAAGCCCTTGCCAATCCGGGCAGCGATGCCGACATCGTATTGCGTGCAGGCGACGTAATCAGCGTACCCGAATACGTGAACACCGTGAAAATCAGCGGTGCAGTAATGATGAGCAATACCGTATCCTACAAGCAGGGCGAAGGCGTGAAATACTACCTGAGCCAGGCAGGAGGCTACAGCCAGAACGCCAAGAAGAGCAAGAAGTTCATTGTCTACATGAACGGCCAGATAGCCGAAGTGAAAGGCAGCGGCAAGAAGCAGATCGAGCCGGGCTGCGAAATCATCGTGCCCAGCAAGCGCCACAAGCCGAACCAGCTAAGCAGCATACTGGGCTATGCCACTTCGTTCGCTTCCCTGGGAACCATGGCAGCATCCATTGCTAACTTGATAAAATAATATAGATTTCTCATAAGCCACAGGGAAAATCCTGTGGCATATTTCATTAGACATATATGACCGAAAACAAAAACTATCAGCAACCGGACGTACAAGAACCGGAAAACGATGAACTCGAAATAGACTGGATGGAGATACTGCGTAAAATCATCGCCATCCGAAAAACACTCTACAAGGCAGCCGGTGTAGGTGTTGTGTTGGGCATTATCATAGCCCTGAGCATTCCTAAACAATATACCGTAACAGTCACCCTCTCTCCCGAAATGGGTGGAGATAAAGCAAGTGGAGGACTTGCCAGCCTAGCCTCTTCTTTTTTAGGTGGAGGAACAACCAGCAGCAGCGATGCTCTGAATGTAACTTTAGCGCCGGATATCGTAGCCTCTACCCCATTCGTACTTGAACTTTTCAATACCCATGTACAGACACTGGATGGCAACTTGGATACGACCTTGGTAGCTTACCTGGATGAACAGCAATCTCCATGGTTCAGCTATATTGTAAAAGCTCCCGGAATGGCAATCGGAGCAATCAAGTCACTCTTTTCTGAAGAAGCAGATACAGCATCTGTTTTAAATCCCTTTCAACTGACCGAAAAAGAATTTAATAAAGTAGAAAGCATAAGAAAGATTATTTTGGCTGATGTAGATAAGAAAACAGCCATAACAACTATCACCGTTACTTTGCAGGATCCAAAAGTAACCGCCATCGTGGCCGACAGCGTCGTGGCAAAGCTCCAGCAGTACATTGTAGACTACCGCATCAAGAAGGCAAAGGAAGACTGCGACTACCTGGAGCAGCTTTATCACGAACGCCAGCAGGAATACTACGATGCACAGAGCAAGTATGCACACTATTTCGACAGCAACCGTAACATTGCTTTCCAGAGCGTGCGTGCCGAACAGGAACGTCTGCAAAACGATATGAGCCTTGCCTATCAGGTATATAGCCAGGTAGCCCAGCAGTTGCAGGTTGCACGGGCTAAGATACAGGAAGAAAAACCGGTATTCGCAGTGGTGGAACCGGCTACTGTGCCTTTGCAACCTTCTGGAACTAGTAGAAAGATGATTTTAGTAGGAATTGTATTTTTAGCAGTTTGCGGGACTGGAGCTTGGAAATTATTCGGACTAACCTATTGGAAAAAATTAAAGGAACAATTCTAACTAAATTTTCATAAACATATATACCTGTCTCTTATACACATCTGACGCTGCCGACGATCTTACGCGT
>ENA-OZGV01000535-OZGV01000535.1-human-gut-metagenome-genome-assembly--contig:-NODE-535-length-20244-cov-8.585814_pt1 | contig 20244 bp, 8 predicted proteins | sample MGYA00245120_ERZ653665 | MGnify/ENA primary metagenome ERZ653665 (study PRJEB26926, sample SAMN06165250) | human gut metagenome | biome: ENVO:00009003; feature: ENVO:2100002; material: ENVO:00002003... | reverse complement strand
AGAGACACCGTGAAATGTTGGCTAAAATGTACAGAAAATAGTCCGAGGCCCCTTTTTTCCTATAACCCGATTTTTTTTGAGGGGGGGGGTACATAAAAAGGGACATCCTAAAAAGTAAAAAACCAGATAAATTGCCCTTTTTACGAAAAAAAATAACTTTCTTGACAAATATATGAATCAAAGCTGATAAGATTTGCTCCATATAGTAAATGGATAACTCCGCCCATTACGCGGATTGTCCGAGGGGTTTTACAAATCAGTTGCTACTTCTTTTAGGCAACTAGCCATATTTGGGGTTTCGTATAAAAGAAAGGTTGTTCGTATGTCGTTCAAGGGTCGTCACTCATCGGATGTGGGTAGCTCCCGTAAACCTTGGGGTGGGAATGACAAAGCAAAGAATGGAAAACATTCTGCCGCTTTGACTGATTCTCGAAATATCCTCCGGGGGGGGGCGCTTCTAAGCAAATAAGCGCTGCAGCAAGAACTTTTACTCGGAATAATGCGGGTAAAGTTGGCGCGGTATTAACTGCACTGCTTGCCATTATTTTGGCAGCATCGTTGGCTATGCCTATGTGGGCATCTGCTGCGACGAATGACCCTGATATCGTGGTCGATCCTGATACTACGAATAATTGGGAAAAGGTAATTTCACCTGATGGAGAGTTGTCCACCCAGAACGTGGGGCGTATCTGGACAGATAAGAGCGTCTTTTCAGGAGATTACTCTTTTGAAGCTAGTTCCCCGCTAGGCGAAAAAGGAGAAACCGTTGAAAAAGATGCAAATTCGGATTTTCTTGTGGCGTTGTCAGCACTGGGGTCTACTTCGAATCTGAAGACAATGCTTTCTAGTAGTAAGCCACTTGATATTGTTTTGGTTCTCGACGAGTCAAGCTCTATGAGTAGCAATATCGGAGGCTATGGAAGCGGAACTCGTCTAAATGCACTGAAAACGGCAGTTAATAATTTTATTGATGCCACAATCGAAGAAAACGCTGAAATTAATGATGAGACACTGCAGCATCAAGTTTCTATTGTTACGTTTTCTGATAGTGCGAAAACAGAAATAGGTCTGACAGCTGTGAACACCCAAAATGAACAGCAGTTCATAAATGTTGTTGATAGACTTAGGGCTTCTGGTAATACTTATCCTGATACTGGTTTTGGAGAAGCGGAAGACGTTCTTGCGAATGCTCGAGTAAACGCTCAAAAAGTGGTTATCTTCTTTACAGATGGCGTTCCAGCACCTGCAGGGACTAATGACTTTGATGAAGAGATTGCGACCGATGCTATTAATTCTGCTCATTCACTAAAGCAGAAGAATACACTGATTTATTCTATTGGTTTATTCAACAATGCGGATCCAGATGACACTGATAGCGATTTCAATCAGTATATGAACGCTACATCTAGCAATTATCCAAATGCTACCGCTGAATTCACGAAAGGCGGCTGGTTCGGTCCAGATACATATACTGTAGAACTGGGGCAGGGCAGCAACCAAGGTTACTATAAAACGCCAACAACTTCTGACGAATTGAATAACGTTTTTCAGGAGATTCTTGACTCAGTGCTTTCCGAAGTGGGTTCTGGTTCTCCAATCGAGGAAGTGACCCAGCAGGGTGGGCAAAATACGCCTGGCTACCTGACCTTTACCGATACCCTTGGTAATTACATGCAGGTAAGCGGAAAAACCATGTCTCTTGCTTATGGTGACACGATTTACACTAGCGGCGAAGGTGTGACCTCTGAAGAAGGGACAACTTATTCCTTCGACAATATTGCTGTTCCTGGAAACGATGTATATGCAGAAGCAAATCTGTCTGAAATCAAGATCACGGTTACTCCTGGCAGTGACCTTGCAGAAGGTGATACTGTAACGGTCCAGATTCCGGCATCTCTGATTCCGCTGAGAAACTATCAGGTTGATACGGACAATAGAACCATGTCAGTATCTCAAGCCTACCCGATTCGTCTGTTTTACAATGCAAGCGTGAAAGCGGACGCCAAAGAAGCGCTGAATAATCCGCAGGATGATAATTACGGGGAGCTGATTGAATCTCAGACTTCTTCAGATGGGAAGACAATCGACTTCTATTCCAACAGTTTTGTGAAAGACAGCGCGAAAGGTTCGACGACAGCGACGTTTACTCCAAGTGATGGAAATAAGTTCTATTACTTTACGGAAAACACCACTCTGTATACGGATGCAGAATTTAATAATGTAGCAACAAAGGCCGACGTTGATGCAGGTAGACCACTCTATTTCAAAGATATTTACTGGGCGCAGACGAGAGAGGGAAACAGTGCCGAAGAAGGAACCTATGCAGTTGAGATTACTGCGGACAGTTCTTTAAGAGACGAAATCAATACGGAATCTGCTGAAGCATTCATTCCAGCCGGAACACACCGTACCCAGCGTCCGGGAACGCTGACGCAGGCAAAAGGGGAAGAACAGAATCTTACCGGAACCGCAGGGAATATCCTGACAGCAGAATGGGCTGATGCGGGAGAAGTTTTTGTCGTATTCCTGGGTAATAACGGGAAACTGTCTTATGATGCTCCGGGAGAGCTGGAGATCAAGAAAACCGTAGATTGGGGCAATGCTTCTCAGGACACGAAGGATGAAAAGAACAGCTTCACGTTCGCAGTTCACCTGTATACCGAAGGTGAAGATGGAACACAAACCGGACTTACTGGTTCATACCCTTATGCCATTTATGAGACGGGAGAAAATCCTGTCGGAGGTGGCACTGGCAATATTTCCGATGAAGGCACAATAACTTTGTCTGGCGGCCAGCGTGTGGTAATTTCCGATCTGCCTAATGGCGCCAGGTACACCGTTACTGAGGAGAGTGCAAATCAGGGCGGCTTCACCACGACAGACAGTTCAGCAGGCGAGGGCGCCAATACTACTGATGGAACCGTGGAAGGAACGATTGTGGGCGGCGGCCAGCAGTCGGTATCGTTCACCAATACCTATCACGCGGACGAAGTGAAGCTGAGTACTAAGGCAACCCTTAAAGTTCAGAAGAATCTGACGGGCCGTGAGTGGCAGGATACCGATGAGTTCATATTTACAATGAAACCTGAGGGGAATGCCCCTGCTCCTGATTCCAATGCTGATGTTGTAGTGAATGATAAAACCGCGGATTATACAGCTGATTTGAGCGATATTACTTTTGAAAATCCAGGTGTATACACTTACGTAATTGAAGAGGATAACGACACGAACCCAATTGCGGGGATTGACTATTCTAACGAAACCTATGCTGTAACCATTACCGTTGTGGATAACGGTGAGGGCGCATTGGAGATCAGCGATATTGCGTTTAACCAGCGTGCGGATGTGGACGGCAATGGGCCGGCAGAGCAGCCAGTGATTACGAATAATACCGTAATATTTACGAACAACTATAATGCGGATGCGGCCACGACCAATCTGAACGGCACCAAGGTATACAGTGATCAATCAGGGGCTAACCTGAATGCTGCAAATAAGTTCACATTTGAATTGAAGGCAGTCGGAGGTTATGTGACCGATGGCGGTTCTGCCAGCAACCCGACAATCGAAGCAGCGGAAGTTCCCATGCCGACGGGCGCGGATAGCGAGAATCACACCATTACAATCGGTAATAACGGAACGAATCCTGACGGCTTTTCGTTCCAGACAATTGCCTATACGGGCGAACATCTGAACAATACATATATTTATGAAATTCGTGAGGTTATCCCTCAGGGTGCGACCGATAATCAGGATGGTACCTGGTCCCTGAATGGTATGACTTACGATGGCACAGTTCATACGATTACCGTCGCGGTTACCGATGAAGAGAACACGCAGGGTAGCGGCGTGCACATTGTGGCAACGCCCAGCATGTCTCCAGAAGACGTGAAGTTCACTAACACCTACGATCCAACGGATGCAACTCTTTCTGGAGAAAATGCAATCCATGGCACCAAGACACTGCAGGGTCGTGAGATGAAGGACAATGAAACCTTCTACTTCCAGCTTACTCAGACGGGTGGTCCCGAAACGGTACTTGCAAGTCCAGAAACCAAAACCGTCACGAAAGATAGCGGAATGGACTTCAATTTCAGCGACATGACTTTCTCTAAGGTTGGAATATATACCTTTACCGTGAATGAAGTCGCTGATGATAATGGAACCGAGACAACTGACGGCAGCGGAATGACTTACAGTCAGAATGTTGCAAACGTAACAGTTGAGGTAACGGACAAGGGTGATGGTACGTTAAGCGCGACTGCGACCTATGCAAATCAGAGCAGTAGTGAGACTGGCAAGGCTGTGTTCACCAATGTTTATAAGGCGAGCATGAACTACGGTGCACAAGGCGCTGGTGGCGTTAATGTTACCAAGCAGATGCTCGATCGTCCGATGACGGCTGGTGAGTTTGATTTCACCATTACAGGCCAGGGTGAAGCTGCGGACTTAACTGCCGATGCCGACAAGAATTTCAAGAATCGTTTCGCTGAGGCCGACAGAACTAGCACTATGGCCAAGCTGCAGAGCCTGACCTTTGATGAGACTGATGCAGGAAAGACGTATACGTTCATCGTAGATGAAACTGATCCTGCAGAGGGTGCGGCATTGCCGCAGGTCGTTTACGACCAGTCTCAGTACAAGGTCGAGATTGAAGTAGTGGATAACGGCAACGGCAACATGCATACGCTAACCACGGTTACCAAGATCAAGGATTCTGCCGGAAGTGAAATAAATGAGGTAGTGATCGATCGCGCAAACTCTGATGCAGACGGTTATCAAATCCCTGGATTTGGATTTGTGAACGATTACAATCCAACGCCTGCAGAGATGGGTGAGGACACCGATAATCCGATGCAGGTAACCAAGAAAGTAACGGGCGCTCCGTCCGCTGCAGACTATACCTTTACCCTTACGGCAACTGGAAGCAATGTTAGCGCCATTGGCGGTCTTAATGAAAACCATCAGGCAACGGTAACCACCCAGGGAACCATTGCGGCAGATGGAACACAGACCTTAAACTTTGGTAAGCTGACGTTCGCAGAACCAGGTACGTATACCTTTACCGTACAGGAGAATACGCCGAAAGCAGATGACGGTTGGACATTTGATACAGCAGCCAGAACAATCACGGTCAAGGTGACAGATGTCAATCCAGCTTATGAGCCAGGAGGAGAGGCTCCTCAGTATGATGGCAAACTCTACATCAGCGAAGTAACTGGAAATAATCCGACAATTGAGAATAAGTACGATCATGGCACGGATACCATCGGAGGCGAGACAGATACACCGCTGCAGGTAACCAAGAAAGTGACCGGCTGGGAGACGAATGATGACTTCAGCTTCACGCTAACTCCGTTAGAGGAAGAGGGCGTTGACTGGAATACAGTTCAATATGAAGAGAGTGCCCTTAAGGCTGGCGTGACGGAATATTTCGATGCGGATGATACGCAGGATGCAAAGTTTGGCGAAATTACCTTCACAGAGCCAGGCACTTATAAATTCCAGGTAACGGAGGATCAGGCGAAGGAAGCAGCTCCTGCAGGCTGGGATTACGATGAAAACATCTATACCATTACAGTTGAGGTAAAGGAAACAAATGAAGCTGATGAGTATGACGGCAGTCTCCATGCGGCGATTACCAGCGATCCGGTTACCTTTGAGAACAAGTACTCTGCTGGTTCCGGTGAGGTTGACGGCGCTGTTTCCTTTAAGGGAACCAAGACCATCGAAGGACGCAACGGTCTTGAGGATGAGACATTTGGATTTACTCTGACGAAGGGCAGCGTAGAAGACGGTGCAGATTGGAGTGCGGTTTCCTATAAAGCTGGCGATGCAGAAGAAGCAGTGGCATTTGAAAGCGCAGAAGCCACGGCAGCAATGGAAACAAACAATAATAGTAAAGAGTTTGCGTTTACTGGAACTTTCACCTTTGCGAAGACTGGTACGTATACCTTCAATGTGACCGAGACAGAGCACAACGGAGATGCGTTGCCTGAGCAGACAGCGGAGCCAGTCAACGGTATGACCTATGACCGCCATGTGGGCACGATCACAGTTACGGTATCCGACAACGGTTCCGGCACACTGCAGACAAACGTAGCCTATGGCACAGTTGGCGATGGCGCTGACGAAAATGACATGACCTTCGAGAATAGCTATGCACCTATTCCGGTTGTATACGGTGACGATGCGCAAGAGATTCTCGGCGGCAACAAGAATGTAGATGACAATTCCGGTTCTTACGTTATGGCGGATGATCAGTTCACCTTTATGATGAGGGCGCAGAACGCAGGCAATCCGATGCCTGAGGGACTGAATGCGACTAACGATGACGAAGGACGTCCGATTGTTTCAGTAACCAATAAGAATACGAATACGCAGAATAATACGGCGACGTTCGACTTTGGTGAAATTACATTTACAAAGGCTGGTACCTACCAGTACAACATTTACGAAAACGAAACCAATATGCCTGCAGGTGTGAGCCCGCAGAATACAGGACGAACCTACACAATTACCTTTGAAGTAACAGAGGATCAGGCAACAGGCGTTTTGAGTGTGAATGCAAGCGCTGTGTTAGTTGGTGCGGGCGATCAGGAGAATACCCCGGTTGCGCTGGATGCGATTAACTTTACAAATGTTTATAATGCAACAGCCGTTAGTGGCTCCACTCAGATTTTCAAGACGATGAGCGGGCGTAACTGGCAGCAGGGCGATACCTTCACTTTTGATGTGTCCATGGAAGTTCAGGGTGTTGCGACAGACGAAATGCCTACGTTCAACTTTGATAATATCGGCGCAACGGTGAAAGATTTTACTTCCGAGGCTGGTAAACTGAGCTACAACATCACCATCACGCCGTCTGCAAGCGAAACGGGCAACACGTATGCGTTCAGCACGGGCAACGCGACCTATACTCACGAGGGAACCTACGTTTACACCATAACGGAGCGGGATGTGGATCCAAGCATTGTAAATGTGGCTAAAGATTCCAAAACCTATACCGTTACTGTTACCGTGAAAAATGTGAATAACGTTTTGGAGCGTACTGTAGTTATCGATCCGAATACGACAAGCGGACGTGTAGACTTTACAAACAGCTTTGTTCCGACTGCATACGAAGGTGTCCCAGAAGGATTTACCTTCAGCAAAGAATTCACAGGTCATGAGTGGACCAAGGATTACAGCTTTGATTTCGAACTGAGAGCGGTAGATGGAGCTCCAATGCCTGCGGATGCGGTGGATGGTGCAAAGACAGTTACTGTCGATGGTCCAGACGAGGAAAATGGAACAACAGCAGCATTTGATTTCGGCAAGATTAAGTATGAAAAAGCCGGAACATATCACTACACCGTAAGTGAGGTTGTGCCGGAAGAGGGTACAAAAGACTACAATGCCGGAATTTCCTATGACAGTCATGTAGCTAACATAACCGTAACCGTCACGGAAGATGAAGACGAGAACGGCAAGAAGACTGGAACCCTTTCTGCAAACGCAGTTATTACGGCAGAGGGCGATGATACGCCGGCGGTCTTTACCAATGATTATGATACGAATGATGTGACAATCGGCGGAGAAGACAGCACAGGAATTGCAGTTCAGAAGACACTTGCAGGCCGTGACTGGGAAGCGAATGATGGATTTAACTTCAAGATTGAAGCGGTAACTCAAGACGCTCCTATGCCAGCTGAGACTGAAATTGCCGGTCTTGGAAATGATTCCGGCAAGGAAGCAGCATCGGCATACTTTGGAGATATTATCTTTACAAAAGAAATGCTGAATGGTGCGTCTTCGAAAGAATTTGAATACACGGTAACCGAGACATCGACGAGCGCCAACGGTGTGACCGTTGATCCATCGACCAGCCGTACCGTGACAGTGACGGTGACTGACGATGGTAAGGGAACACTGACAGCAACTGCAAATCACGACAACAGCAATGCAACGACAGATGCGGATAAACAGGTAACGGGTGCAGTGGCATTTACCAACACCTATGGTGCAGCCCCCACCGAAGATGCGGTACCGACCAACTTTGCGTTGACTAAGAAATTTACAGGTCATGAGTGGACGGAAGATTACGCATTCGAGTTCGTGCTGACACCAGTAGATGGTGCGCCGATGCCAGTAGAAGACTCAGATGCTGGAGTGACAATTGACGATAACGGCAATGCGCACAAGACTGTAAACGCACCAAATACAGAAGGTGATGGTACGAAAGCGACTTTCGACTTCGGAAAAATCACATACGATAAAGCTGGCGTATACACATATTCGGTAAGCGAAGTGGATGCAGGACAGGGTGGCGTCACCTATGACAGCCATTCAGCGACCATCACTGTAACAGTGACGGATAAGGATAATACTGGTGCATCCACCGGCAAACTGGTAGCTACGGCATCAGTAGAGAACGGTCAGTTTGAAAACAAATATGAGACAAAGGCTGAATACAATGCAGATGGTGCAGGTGGGCTTGATATCACCAAGACGCTGAACAACCGCAATATGACGGCAGAACAGTTCTCGTTCACCATTGAAGCCACAGGCGATAACAAAGAAGCTGCGGCTGGCAAGCTTGGTATCACAGACGGCACAGCAACAACGGTAAAGAATGCGGCTGGTGCTGCAGGCACGGCGACTTCCGTAATAGGCAATCCGTTTGAGAACATCAAGTTTGATAAATCGGATGATGGAGTGACCTATACCTACACCATTAAGGAAGAAGGCACATCTGGCGAAGGCGACTACGCGGGTTACACGCTTGACAGCAAAACCTTCACGGTAAGCATTACTGCTACGGATGATGGCGATGGCACGATGACGGTGAAGACCACGGTAAATGATGGTACAGACAGCAAGGAATACACTGACGAGCGTGCAGAAGTCGCATTCGTGAACACGTATAAAGCCGACGATATTACCATCGGAGCTGACGGGGCAGCACAGATTGTTGCACACAAGACGCTGAAAAACGATGAAATCGCCAATTATGCAGAAGCCTTCAAGTTCCAGGTAACCAGTGGCAACGTAGTAGTCGCTGAAGGTACCAATGATGGTAATGGAAACATTACTTTTGGTAATATTACCTATACGACAGAGAATCTGGCCAAAGCTGTAACAGCAGAGGGATCGCCTGAAGTAGGTAAAGCAACATTAGATGCTTCAGGTGAAACAGATGTATTTACTTTTGGCTATTCCGTATCTGAGGTTACAACAACCCTGCCGGGCGGCGTCACCTATATTGGTGGTAATACAAACGTAACGGTCAAGGTAACAGATGACCGCCATGGCAAGCTGAGCGTTGACGTTAAGTATGAGAATGACGCAACAACTAGCGTTGAGTTTGTGAATGCTTACGGCGCAAGTGCTACAGCTGAATTGAATCTGAAGGGTAATAAGGAAATTGTTCCGGGCGAAGGACTGACAAATGCACCAACTCTGGAAGACGACACCTTTACTTTCGAGATTACAGGAAATGCAGCAAGCGATGGTACACCAGCACCGATGCCCGAAGAGACAACCACAACCAACAAGAATGGTGCAGTAAGCTTTGGACCTATCACCTTCACGATGGAAAACGTATTTGGAACACCCATCGTGGCTTTGGATGCAACTGACGAAGAAGAGCAGGCTGTAGAAGATGTGGCAGGCGAAACCGAGGCAGAAAAAGCTATGGGTGAAGAATCAGGAGAAAAGGAAAGCGAAAGCACGACTGCTGGAGCAGCGGATGTAAACGCTGATGTTGATCTGCTTACGGCAGGACGTAGCAAGACCTTCACCTATACCATCAAAGAAACTGCTGGAAGCGTTGCGGGTGTAACCAACGACACGTCCGAGAAAACTGTTAGTGTAACGGTAACCGACGAAGGTGAAGGAAAGATTTCCGTAAAGGCAACATCGGATAAGAATGCAGATGCAGGAAACGACTTCACGTTCACTAACGTCTACAAGGTAGATCCGAAAGAATCCAGCCTGACGGGCGATGGTGGGTTCACGTTGAAGAAAGAACTGCAGGCTAATACAGATCGAGTGCTTGGCGAAGGCGAATTCACTTTCCAGCTTATTGATCCAGCAGACGGAAGCGTAGTAACGGAAGCAAAGAACGCGGCAGACGGAACCATTTCTATGCCGGCTCAGAAATTCACGAAGCCAGGCGACTACACCTACACTTTGAAAGAAGTGAATGAAGGTGCCGCAGGCATTGACTACGACGATGCAGCATACACAGTAATTGCGCATGTAACGGATAAAGATGCCAATGGCAACTACACTGGAGAATTGAAAGTAACTTGGGAGATGCCTCAGGTAGCGGATAAGGCGGTAATATTCGCCAATACGTATACCGCTGATCCAACAAGCGTAGCCTTAGGTGCCGGCAAGCTTATTAAGGGTCGCGGCTTGGATGCAGGTGAGTTCAGCTTTAAGTTGGCAGGCGCTGATGGCAACGAAGTAAGCACGGCAACTAACGAAGAAACTGGTGCCGTAACCTTCGACACCATCACCTACGACAAGCCTGGTGAATACGCCTATACCATTACCGAGGTTGCACCCGAGGATACCGATCCTAATACGGAAGGCATCCAGAACAACGGCGTTACCTATGATGAAACGGTTTACAACGTAACTGTTAAGGTGACGGACAATGAAGAAGGCAAACTGAACGCTTCGATTGCGTATGCAACTGAAGATGGCGGAGCACCTCTCTTTGTCAATACCTACGAAGAGCCTGTAGCTCCCGCTTCGCCAGTTGAGCCGATCAAGGAGTTCATGGCCAAGACGGGTGACTTCATGGGCGGTATCATGGCAGCAATTGCAGCGGTAGTTGCTGCAGCGGCAGCTGGCGCAACGTACGCAATCCGAAAGATGCGTCGTCCACGTGGCCGTCACGTAAGGTAAAGGCTTTACGCTAAAACGAACAGATCCGGGGGAGCCCGAGGCATATGCACTCGAGCTCCCTTGCTGGTTTTAGCTTTTCTGACAGATAGCAGAATCTAAATACAGCTATCGCTCATTTCTGACATATCCTGATTTCATTTTTGAAATTCCATAACAATCTGCTGGCATCAGCACAACTAATCGTTACTGACATACGAATACTTCAAGCGATTCAGATAGCCGACTAATATCATCAGCGGTTCGCTTGAGTTGTTAAATGCGCAATTCATAGACCGACCAATACGGCGTTTAAATCATGGCCAGCGACCGCAGGGGGGATTTCGTAAAGGGAGGTGAATTTATGAATTGGAGTATCTCACTTCGGCAAAGGGCTGCTGAACTTTTCGAAAAAGGTATGGGTTATAAAGCGGTATCGTCAGAACTGGGAATTAATCGCGAAACCGTACGTGACTGGTCATATACTTGGCGCGCTTTAGGTACCGAAGAATTTCTGGCCAGCTACGCAGGTGAGCGTATAACGTATCCTCCTGAAATAAAAATTGCGGTAGCACGCGACAGGATTAATGGTATGGGCGTTGTGGAGGTTATGGCCAAATACCACATTTTAAATCGCCATCGCGTTAAAGAATGGGTAAGAATGTATTTAAAAGAAGGCGAAGAGGCTTTCTTTTAAAACGGTTCGCCCTTTTAAGCAGTGCTAACTAAGACGCTGAATTAGTTCCACCATATCTTTTCCTAACTGATGTGCCAGTAATGGCGCAATAGGATCTTCTTCAACACTGTGACGCCAACGGGGTTTGCCATCTTGCATGCCTGCCATTAAAGAGCCAGTAATGCCTGAAGCAATCACAGGACCTTCAGGACGTGGATGAATAATAAGCATTTCGTGAGTGGCAAAGAAGTTTTCCAAAACAGCATTAGTGCTTTCAGCACCACAGTTATCTAAGCCAGACATCGTTAAAAAGCCACCAACTTTTCCTTTTAGTTGGTTGGAAGTCATATGAAGTGGTCGTGTTCGATCGATAAAGTTCTTCATGCGTGCAGTAACGTTGCCAAAGTAATCGGGTGAACCCAAAATAATGCCATCTGCATCAAGCATTTTTTGTTTAAGAGCATCCATATCATCGCTGATAGAACACGTGGGTTTAAAAAGACATTTGTTACAACCCGCACAAAAATCAATATCTAATTCTGCTAAATCAACCAGTTCAGTTTCGGCGCCCAAGGCAGCTGCTTCATCTAGAGCCATCTGTAAGAGTTTGCTTGTGTTTTCGCCAACACGGTGGCTTCCATTTATGGCAAGAATTTTCATAGTGAACCCCTTTGCATCCCTTATTTGCTCCTTGTAGGTATTGTACAAGGTGTTTGATAGACGATGTTTTGCAATAAAGAATAGAACCATTTGCAACCCATGAGTGTTTGAACGGCAAAAACACCGTTACAATAGATGTTAGACAGTTAAAGGGGAATTGTCTTACATAATTGTCTTACGAATTTGTTCTGCCATGCATTTGTGACTGGAGATAATACGCATTTGTTTTAAGCGTATTTTAAGGAGGGGCTATGGACATCAAGCTTCATTATCAGGAAAAAGGTTCTGGTTATCCGCTTATTTTGTTGCATGGAAATGGCGAAGACTGTACGCGTTTTAGGCATCAGATTGAATACTTCTCAAAAGAGTATCGAGTTATTGCGATCGATACGCGTGGCCAAGGCGAATCGCCTCGTGGTACTGCGCCTTTTACGTTCGATCAGTTTGCGGAAGACTTGCTTAATTTCATGAACGAGCATGGTATTTTCCGTGCAAATATTTTAGGTTTTTCCGATGGTGGTATTACGGCACTTTTGTTTGCGTTGAATAATCCTGAAAGGGTAAATAAGCTCATTCTTAATGGCGCTAACCTTGATATCGAAGGTGTTATTCCTCCTGTTCGTGAACGAATTATCAACAAAGCAAAACAGTACGAAGAAATTAAGCACGAAAGCGAAGATGCCATGAAGCGCTACGAGTTGTGGAACCTTATGGCAACGCAACCCGCAATCGATGCAAAACGCTTGGCGAAGCTCGAAACGCCTACCTTGGTTATTGTCGGTACAAGCGATATGATTTCTGCGGAACATACAGAACTTATTTATAAGAGTTTACCCAAGGCGGAATTGGTGCTTATTCAGGGTGATCATTTTATTGCGTATGATAATCCTGTTCCATTTAATGCGGCTGTCGATAAGTTCCTGAAGGAATTTATTTAGGAAGTCATTAGACGCCCGCTGTTAGTGCGGGCGTTTTTAGTTTATAGGGGGCTTGCAGCGGCTAGTTTGCGGTAATTGGTTTGCAGCAATTGGTTTGCAGCGGCTAGCTTGCAGCGGTTAGGTAGTTTATAGGTGCATTCATTGGATGCGTAATCCAACTGGAACAGCTACAGATCCGAGCGTTAGGTAGTTTATAGGTGCATTCATCGGATGTGTAATCCGATGAATGCGATTCATGAAAAGCGCGTCTTTCATGAAATAAAGCTAGTGGTTTATGAACAGATAGCGGCGTATGATTTATGAGGGGAAAGAAAGGGGATCATATGTCATACAAATATATTCTTACTGAAGAACGTGATGGTATTTACATTGTTACGCTAAACAGACCTGAAGCAAAAAATGCTATTAGTAGTGCAATGTGGTTGGAGCTTTGTCAGGCATTCGATCATTTAGAGCAAACCGATTCGTTGCGTGTGGGTATTATCACCAATGTCGGTGATTGCTTCTGTGCTGGTAGCGATCTTAAAGAAATCGCAGCAGGCACTATGCACGCACCAGAAGGATACGAAAAAAGTGGGTTTGCGGGCATGTGTAAACGTTACATTTCCAAGCCTCTTATCGCTGCAGCAAATGGCCGCGTATTGGGTGGAGGCGTAGAAATTGTAGTTGCTTGCGATTTGGCCATTGCGGCAACCGATTCAGAATTTTCACTCCCAGAGCCTCGTCGTGGCTTGACCGCAGCGGGTGGCGGTCTTTTGATGCGAATCATGCAGACTATGCCTGCCAAACCTGCAATGGAGCTCATGCTTACTTGCGAGCCGTTTTCTGCTAAAAAAGCTGAAGAATGCTTCCTTATTAACAAGGCGGTAGAGCCTGGTACTGTTTTGGATGAAGCAATAAAGATGGCTGAACTTATCTGCAAGGGAGCACCTTTAGCGGTGGCATGCACGAAGCGTACTGCGTATGAAACTATGGGCGAAAGCGTAGTGTATCCGTCTAAGGGTTGGGAAATTCTGGAAGAGATAGAAAAGATTACCCAAACGAGTGAAGACAAAATTGAAGGTGCAACAGCCTTTGCCGAAAAGCGCGAGCCGGTTTGGAAGGGCCGCTAACCTAAAAGCAACTGCGTAAGCATATGCGTGGTTGTGCACGCATGGTTACATATTAAAAAACTTGATGATAGGATGCGGCTCCCAAGTGCCGTATCCTTCTTTTTATACGGAAGATAAGCATACATATCTGGCATGTGTCTGCGAGGGGTATATCGTGGAATTCGAACTATCAGATAATCAAAAAAATATTATTGCAACGTTTCGTGCTTTTGGCGAAGAAGTATTCACAGCAGATCACGTGTTTCAGTGGCGTCGTGACCAAGGCTTGCCCGATGAGGTAGTAAAGGGCTTTGTGGATCGCTACTTTGCTCTCGACAAAGTTCAAAGCGATGGTCATCGCGGACTGGACATCATGGGACAAACGCTTATTTTGGAAGAGCTTTCTCGCTGTGCGGGAGCGGCACTTCCGTTTCAGAATGACCTTTTTAATTTGCAAATTTTAAGTGGGTTTGCCGATGATGGCGTAGTTTCTGAAGTTCTGGAAAATTACCGAAACACGGGCCGTTTGATGTTTTCGCTTGCAGTTTCTGAACCAAATGCCGGATCTGACACAATGAGCATGAGCACCTCGGTTGAAACGCGCGAGGGTAAACTCGTTCTCAACGGTCAGAAAACCTATGTAAACAACGGCGAGTATTCGCCCAATATTTTGGTAGCAGCAATCGATAGAGATAATCCGAGTGCCGACAAATATCCGCCGCTTTTGTTTTGGCTGATTCCTCATAATTTGCCTGGTATTCGTGCAATTCCTATCAATAAGATTGGTCAGTCCATGGTGCCGTTCGCTTCGGTTTCTTTTGACGAAGTGGAGCTGAAACCTGAATATCGTCTTATTGGTCACAAAGGCGGTTTCCGCCATCTGTTTAGGTTGCTGGAATATGGTCGCGTGTTCACGTGTGCGTCTTCACTTGGTATGGCACAGGCTGCAATGGAAGATGCCGTTGAAATTGCTCGTAACCGTAGGGCATTTGGGGTGCCTATTGGTCAATTCCAACAGATTGAACAAATGCTTACCGATATGGAGGTAAGCCTGCGTACTATGCGTGCGATGCTTTATCACGCTGCGTGGTCAATTGAAACGAATCATCCTGAAAAGCGTTTAGCGGTTGCGTTGGCAAAGCGCTATATTCCGAAAACTGCGACTCAAGTTGCAAGCGATGCGATGCAAATTTTAGGCGGCCTAGGATATACGGAAGGCGCACGTGTAAGTACAATTTGGCAAGACTGTCGCGGAAATCAGATCGCAGAAGGTACCGATCAGATTATGGTTTATATTGCGGCGCCACTTATCATGGATAGTTATGCTGAATAGATAGTTATGCTGAATAATTAGCAAAGCCGAATGGTCAGCAAAGCCGAATGGTCAGCAAAGCCGAATAGTTTGGTTGTTTTGTGCTGCAGAATAGTGAGTGCAGCAATAAAGCAAAGGCGGCATGTAAGGCAAAACATAAAGCGAAAGCGACATGTAAAGCGCAGCAACAAAGCGAAGGTGGCATGCAAAGCGCAGCATAAAGTGTGGCGAGAGTTATTACAGATTACGGCGCAGCTGCGCTTCTTTGATTTCGCTTTCCATAGAACTATGAATAATATTGGCAAATGGTCCAGCGTTACTAATTAAGTGACGATTTCCGGGCTGTTCGCATTTGTGCGTGAAGTACGAAAGGAAAGCACACGTATAGAATTCGCTCAAGAAATCGATGTTTTCTTCTGGTAAGTAGCGATTTGCCAGAATAATGGTTATATCGTTTCGTAAAGCAGGCAGGTATAAATCGTACAAATAGTGCCGCAGAGATGATGGACCCATTTCGGAAAAAGCTTGCACGTAGAAATCTCGCTCGCGCTCTAAAACGATAGCAAATGTGTCAAAAAATTTTGAATGATCAAGCGAACGAACACCTGATTTTTGCGTAATGTAGAACGGCAAATCAGGATAGGTGCCTTCGTCTTCTTTTTCGTATACTAAGATATTCTCTGGAAAACGACGCTGGAGCTCGGTGCCTAAATCATAGCGAAATTTCCATATGATAAGTGCGTTTTTATCTTCGAAATGATAGTAGAACGTTTTTCTGTTTTTCCCTGTGCGTTCTACGATATCGCTAATAGAAACCTTTTTTAATGGTTGTTCTTTGCTTAAATCCACTAAGGCCTGAGCAATTAACAGTTTTGTATCAAAGGTGCCCACTGTAATTCCTTTCGCCTTAGTTGGTACACGTACACTATATGTAATATTTTGCGTTTTATTAAGGGTGGGCATTTTAGTACTGTGAGTAGTGTAAAACCCTAAAGCGATTTTACCCACACCAATAAATCGCTCGCTAGTTATTTTAGCGTGCATTTTATTTTATTAGGTCAAAAATAAAAAAATGTGTAGTTAATTTTGTTTAATGGAAGAAAGGATAGCTACCTTTGCTTTGAATTAATAATGCGGCTACGTTTGATTTGTTAATAGAAGTGATTGACTCATATACAAATAGGGTTGGTTTGTTTTTGCAGATCCAATCGATTTATATGACAAGCACGACTGGTTTTTCTAACAGATGCGGTTAAGCCTATCCTTTTCTGAATTAACCCGTAGAACAATCAATGGATAATGGTTCAAATTCGATAGTGTTTTTATAGTGTTCTGTTTTACAATAACTTAATGCGAAGGAGTGCATACGATTGGTCTTAACTGATGCAGCCTATTGTTTACAGTGCTTTGTTTCAGGCGAACACCGAAGGTTTCGTCTGTTTTCGTGTACATACATGCGAAAAGCAAATAAATAGGCTTGTTGAGTGCGCTGCGTAGATCCGTATCGGTTGCGTAAAATGCGTAGGCGACATGGTTTCGAGATGCATGTGCTAGCGAGTTAGGGTTGCCTCAGATACGTTCAATCTGCTCTCATAGATGCTGGAAAAGGAATTTCACTTTTGTCTTACGAAAGGGGCCGCGAAGTGAAGTACGAATTGTTAAATAAGCCGTTTAAAATCGGCAACGTCGAGCTGCGTAATCGCTTTGTTATGCTGCCGATGACCATCGAGAAGACTGACAACTATCATGTTGGCGATGACTTGGTGGACTTCTACGAGCAGCGTGCAAAGGGCGGTGCCGCTCTTATTGAGCTCGGCTCTTGCTACGTATGCGACGTATTTGATACTCACCCTAAGTATCACACCACCACTGGTGCAGTAGGTGTTTGGGACGACTGCTTCATCCCGGGTCTTACTCGCACTGCTGAAGTTTGCCACAAGCATGGCGCTAAGTTGGCTGCTCAGCTTCAGCTCTGCTACGAATGGCGTGCAACTGGTGAAGATGAACTTCACTCCTACGCTCCTTCTATTGATGTTGTTTCTGGTCCCTTCGTAGGTATGCCTGAAAAGGAATTCACCAAGGAAGAAATTGCTATCGTAGTTAAGCAGTACGGCGAAGCTGCTCTTCGCTGCAAGAAGGCTGGCATTGACATTATTGAGATTCATGCTGGTATTGGCTACATGGTAATGCGCTTTATTTCCAAGTACTCCAACCATCGTACTGATGAATATGGTGGATCCACCGAAAACCGTTGCCGTCTTCTTACTGAAATCATTGATGAGATTCATAAGACCTGCGGCGATGATATGCCTATTCTTATTCGTTATTCCGCAGACGACCTTATGCCAGGTGGTCAGCGCGTTGAAGACCTCAAAGAGGTTATTGAATGTGTTGAAAAGCACGGCGTAGATGCTTGGTCTATCCAGGCTGGCTTCCATGAGGCTCCTCGTCCTGTTGCTAACCAGCTTGTTCCAGAAGGCGAATTCATTTATCTGTCCAAGGAAGCTAAGAAGTACACCACTTTACCTTGCTTCCCTGGCACTCGTATTAATCACTTGGATGTTTGCGAAAAGATCCTCGCAGACGGTTCTGGCGATGCAGCTGGTATGGCTCGTCACTGGATTGCAGAGCCAGAAATTGGTATCAAGGTTGCTGAAGGCCGTAGCGAAGAAGTTCGTCCTTGCATCGTTTGTTCTCGCTGCCTTGACAATATCTTCATTGGTAAGCCTTGCAAGTGCTCCGTTAACCCTAACGTTTACTTCTCACAGTACGGCTTGCCTGCAGATCATCAGGTAACTGGCGAAGAAGCTCAGAAGAAGATTCTGGTTGTTGGTGCTGGTCCTGCTGGTTTGGAAGCTGCACGTAACTTGAAGATGCGTGGTTTCAAGAATGTTGTTGTTGTTGACCAAAAGAAGAAGCCTTGTGGTTTGCTGAACCTTGCACAGGTTCTCAACGAAGAACTTCCTCCAATGGTTGATTGGTACAACAACGAAATTAAGCGCCTTGGCATTGATGTTCGTTGCAACACCAAGGTTGATGTTAACTACTTGAAGGATTTCGGTGCTGACGAAGTAATTTTGGCTGTTGGTCCTGAGACCACTTCTCCAGATGTTCCTGGCAAGGATCGCAAGAATGTTATCGATTCTCATGCATTGAAGGAGCTCGTTGAAGGTAAGGGCACTCCTGGTAAGGGCTTTATGTGGGGTCTTTCCTGCTTCGGCATGGGTATCCTTGGTGCTCCTTTGGGACTTATGCAGTGGGGTCTTGGTACTCACTTGCTGGTTCAGAAGCGTATGGCTGTTATTGGCGGCGGCTTTGCTGGTATCGAAGTAGCTTCTTCCATGAATGAAGGTCGTGAGGTTACTGTTATTGAGCCTGCTAAGAAGGCTGGCGCTGAAATCGGCATTATCGACAAGAACCCAGAGCTTCGCAAGTTGAAGAAGGAAGGCGTAAAGATTCTTACCCTCACCAAGGTTAAGGCTTACACTGACGAAGGCGTTCTTTGCGAAGATGCTGAAGGTAAGGAATTCACTGTTCCTGCTGATACCATCATCACTGGTACTACCATGATTGATAACACCGAGCTCTATGATGAGGCTAAGGGCGTTCTTGGTGAAGAGCATCTGCATCTCATTGGTAATGCTTCTCCTCATACCGATTGGGAAGGCGTTGCTGCAAACGATCCTTACGGTACGCCTGAGTTTAAGCGTCTCCTCGAGGCAATCCGTGACGGCTATCTGGTAGCTATGCAGATGTAATACTGGTTTTAGCTGATTTGCATGACTTCTAAGCGCAAGCTTGTAAGTATATGTTAATAAGTGAAGACTTATAAGTTTCAAATTTGAAAAGGCTCGACAAATGTCGAGCCTTTTTTATTTATAAACTCCTTTGATTGTTTCAATAGCTATTTAACCTTGGGTCTTTCTTTTTTGGTTGATTCTGCCTGGATAATTGCTAGAAAACGAGTTTTTTTGCTGAAATAGCACGTTGCTCTGCAAAAATGAACGAAGTATATACTGAGGCTATTCATTTTGGTAAGTATGGGGTATGAAAGTTGGATTGTTGCATATTTTTATTCGTTTATTACTTAGTTTTTGACCAATTTTGAACAGTTAATTTCAGCTCTTAGTTAAATGAAGTTTTGAGTATATATTTCATGCCATTTTGCAGTAAGTGCACTGTAAAATGGCAGATTTTCGATGGTTTATTTTATTGCTAATTCAAATTGTTCTAAGAGCATCTTATTTCATTACCTTAAAGTGGTCCTTTTGCTGCAATAGGTATATGCGACCATAAAACACTATTTTAGTGAATGTCGAGAATCGGCTTTTTATAGAGTAATGGGCTCAAAACCGCGAAATAAGGGGCGTAAATGACAAAACACATCGTAAGAGGCAGCGCTGTGTCTGGACAATTTGCTTGCAAGATATGTTAATTCTTATTATGTCTGTAATGCAAACTAACTTTTAGTGCCGATTAAAGCGTGGTGTCTATTTGCAATGAACTATTTGTTTGTGGTGTGATTGCTTATTTTCAATTGGAGGTATGAATGTCTCTATTTGCAATACCTTTAATAATTGCAGTCGAATCGTAAAACTATACCTATCGGAAGAATCAGGTTTGGTGCAAGCAATTTATTAACCCTGTCTCTTATACACATCTCCGAGCCCACGAGACGGACTCCTATCTCGT
>ENA-OZGV01000532-OZGV01000532.1-human-gut-metagenome-genome-assembly--contig:-NODE-532-length-20399-cov-11.393089_pt1 | contig 20399 bp, 18 predicted proteins | sample MGYA00245120_ERZ653665 | MGnify/ENA primary metagenome ERZ653665 (study PRJEB26926, sample SAMN06165250) | human gut metagenome | biome: ENVO:00009003; feature: ENVO:2100002; material: ENVO:00002003... | reverse complement strand
CCTTGTTGTGCAGGGCCAGCAGCTTGTCCGTCTCCTCCACCGGGGTCTTGAGAGAAAATTTGCTCTTGACTTCCGCCCCGTTCTGGGTTACACTCTCACCCGTAGAGCGAATGCCATCTCCCACCGAGGCCATGTAGCCGTAGGTCTGGAGAAACGCATTTGCTCTTTTTTCATCGTACAGGGCAAACTCGTTCCCGCTGTCGATTTGGTTCTTAATCCATTCCGCCGGGTGCTCCAGGCCGTACAGGCTGTTGATGACATTGACAGGCTTGCGGTCCATATCGGTCCCGCGCTCCAGCGCTGCCAGCAGCGTGTAGCCGTCGCCGTCGATGTCGTTCAGAACGATACCGGCCCGGTCTCCGCTCCCAAAGGAGAACAGAGGGGAAGCCAGGTTGCTCATAAGGTTTTTCAGAACGCGGCGGGGGATGTTGTGCTTCTTCTGGGTGGATTTGCGGAAGTCCCCGATGGTCATAGCCAGGGGCAGCGCATCAAAGCCGGACTTCTCCAGCGCCGCAGGGGTCACTCCGAAGTAGAACGCATCGCTGGAGGCCATCTTCCCGTCGTAAAACATCTTGAGCTGCTGGGCCAGCGTCATTTGAGAGGTCCGTTTGATAGAGAATTTTGTGCCGCCGTCCGTCTGGGCGGCGTTTTTGTTTGCCGTCTGCTCGCTGGTCGCTTTCAGCGCCTCCTCCCAGAGGCGGGCCGCTTCCTCCAGGGTGTCGATGCTCACGCCGTAGGCGTTGGCGGCGGCCTGGTTCTGCGCGGTCTTGTTGCCCTTGAACAGAGACTTGACCTTGCGGATGAAGTCCCGCACGGCGTCCAGCAGCTTCCGGGCCACGCTGCGGTTTTCCTTTGCCAGGGTCTCAAACCTGGCCGGGTCAACCGTCAGCGCCTCGGTGAAGTCGGCGGCGATCTCGTCCATGGCCTGCTCCGTGGAGAGGTTCACGCCTGCCTCGGCGTAGCGGCTCTTGTACTGCTCCACGATGGAGGCGGTAGAGCCGTCCCGCTCGGTCAGCGCGGACATGGCATAGTCGCGGTACTTCCGGTATGCCTCCGGGGCCATCTCCTGCATCCGGTGGGTGATCTCGTGCTTTGCCACCACGGTGCCGGGGTTCTCGGCGTCGTTGGCAATATGAATGATGCCGTTGCTGTACCATCCGTTTGCGCCGCCCTTGCCGGTGGCCTCTGCCATCTGGATTTTCACCCCGGCGGCACGGGCCAGGCTGTCGTAGAAGCGCACGGTCTCCTTGGGCAGGCTGGCGGAATGTTCGGACTGCACGAAGCCCGCCTCGTCGCCGTACACCGTGGCGCTCTTGACGCCCTCCCGCTCCAGGGCCAGGGAGGCCGCCGCGTCGTTCTGACCGGCGGAGTAGGCCGCGAAGCGCTGCGCCTGGTTGAGCTGCGCGGCATAGCGGCTCTGCACCTTGTCCATGTCGATGCCGGAGATGCCCGCCTCGTAGTAGGAGGCGAAGCCTGCGTAGTAGTCGTCGGCCCGCACGCTGCCGTCGTAGCTGGCGGAGAGGGCCTTGGCCCCGTTCTCGCCCAGACTGGCCGCAGCGTCCCGCACGCGGCGGATGTCATACGCCTGCTGCGCCGCAGGGCGCTGCTGCTCCACCTGCATGGCAGGGCGCACGGTCTCCTGCGTGGCCGCCTGCTGGGTTTCCGTCGTGGTGGGGGTAGTTTCCCTCGCGTTCACGGAAACGTCGCTCTGCGTCCTTGCAAGGGTCGCCACGGCGTTCTTGACGGCCTTGCGCTGCTGGGACTTGCTCATGTCCTCGCTGATGTTCAGCCCCGCCTCCTGCGTCAGCGTGTTGATGGCGGTGGGGTTGCTCAAAATGTCGATGGCGGTGTTGTTGGTCACGCGGCCCTTCTGGGTCACTTCCTCGGCGGCCCGCAGCAGCAGGTCGCCGCTGCCGTCCTCCGCGTCGATGGCCTGCACATTGGCCTGGTACAGCCGCCCGATTTCTGCGTTGGTGAGGGTCTGCCCGGCGTCGAGCTTCTGCTGGAGCTGCACGGCCAGCTTGTAGCTCTGGGTGCTGGGGTCGCTTGCAAGCCCTTCCTGAATGGTGGCCTGCACCACGTCGTCGCCCATCGCCTGGAACTCCGCGCCGGTGCGCCGTGCGCCGTATTCATTCAGCCCCGCGTTGATGGCGATGCCCGCGCCGGACATCACGCCGCCGGAGACAGCGCCGCCCAGGAAGTCCAGGCCCATGTTCTCCGCCTGGTCCCGGACGGCCCGCCAGAACGCCTCCTTCTCGGTCATGCCCTCGGCCTCGTAGGCGTCGATGGAGGTCTGCCACTCGCTCTTGTCCTTGGAAATGAGCACGTCGGCCACCAAGTTGATGATGTCGCTGCCCACTTCCTCGCTGCCCTCGGCCAGGGTGTTTTTGAGAAAGTAGCCCATGGCGCTCTTGGTGAGCGCGGTTTTGTCCAGCAGGGCATCCAGGCTGACCTTCTCGGTGATGATCTCCGCCGCGCCTGCGATGGTGCCCAGGGCGAACGCCTGGTTGTCGGACAGGCCCCGGTCCTTTGCGGAGATGGTGGCATCCGCCGCCGCGCCGGTGCCCATGATGGCAAGGGAGAGCGCCTGGTTGCCGCCGGTGATGGCAGTATTCAGCAGGAAGTCGCCCATACTCATGCCGGTCTGGTAGGCAAAGCTGCCCACGCCGCCCCAGTTGTCCTCCACGATGGTGTTCACCTCGTTGCGGATGGCGCTGTTGATGTAGCTGAACTTGTTGTAGCCTGCGTTCTGGTCGATTTCCCCGTCGGAGAGGTAATCCGCCGCCTGGCCCAGGTAGGAAAGGCCCTTGAGAGGGCTTTCCAGCACGCTGAACGCAGAGGACCCCACCGGGTGCTCCTTGGCGTAGGCGGCCCATTCCTCCTCTGCCTTGGCCCGCTGGCGGTAGTTGAGGTCGCTGGTCAGGTAGTCGATGTAGGCGTAGGCGTTCTTGTGCTCCGCGTCGCCGTTGGCGGTGTCCTGGGCGTACAGATAGTTGAAGGTGGCGATCTCGTCATCCGTCATCTCCCGCCGCTCGCTGTTGTCCAGGCCCAGCAGGGACGCGTTGCTCTGGATGTCGGAGAGCATCTGGCGGCTGCGGGCCTCCTCGTTGCGGTTGATGTAGTCGTAGGCGATGTCGTCAAAGCCGCTGTTGGAGTAAGTACCGCTCCATGCGTTGAATTTCTCCTGGCCGTTGGCCGTGCTCTTGTACTGGCTTTTCTCTGCGAAATCGGGTTTCTCCGCCAGCGCGGCATATTCCTTGCCCCGCTGGTAGGTGTTGTAGTCGTTCTCGTCCTTGAACTGGGACCAGAAGTCATACTCGCTGTTCAGCCCGCCCCGCAGCTCCTCCAGGTACTTGCTGCCCTGGTCCAGGGTGGAGAGGACGCCGTTCACGGCATCCTCTCCGTATATCTCCCGGTTGTCCTGGAAGTAGGTGCGGTAGGCGTTGGCCCTGTTCTGCATCACGCTGATGCGGGCGTCGTTGTCATCCCGGTACTTCCCAAAGTCTGCGGCACTCTGGAATTTGCCGTCCCGGCTCTGGTAGTCGCTGCCCAACTGGCTGGAGAGGCCGTTCACGCTCTCCAGCCAGGAATTAAAGCCCTGGGCCTTGTCCGCCTCGTATCTGACGCTGCCGCCGTAGGCATCCTTGCCGTACTGCTGGTCGATGACGGCCCGGCGTTCTGCGGCTTTGTTCCGCAGAAAGTTGCTCGCCCGCGTTACGGTGCCGTCGTCATTCTTGCCCAGAGGGGTCTTGTCGCTGCTCTGGATGCTCTCGGCCTGCTGCCGCGCCGCCGTCCGCTTCTTCAAAAAATCGCTTGCGCTTGCCATAGGGCCGCCTCCTTACTTCTTATTGCCGTTCCACTTGTAGGTGTAGGTGTTGGTCGCGCTGTCGTAGGTCTCGATGACCTTTCCGCTGTTGACGTAGTTCTCCACCTCGTCGTAGGTGAAGCGGCCATGGCCGGGAATATAAATCCAGCTATCCCCGTGCCGGTTGCCGATCTGGGCGTCGCTGCCGCTGTTTCCGCTGCCGCCCTGGTTTTTCATCCAGTCGGCGTAATACCCGGCCAGTTTTCCGGCCTGGGTGGTGTTGTACCCGGCGGACAGCAGCCAGGCGTATGCGTCGCCCTCGCTGCGGATGCCCGCCTTGTACATTCCTGCGTACACGTCCTCGCTGGCGCTTGAGCCGCCTCTCTTGCTTCCGCCGGAGCTGCCGCCTCTGGAGGACCCACCGCCGGAGCGAACGGATGCCTGTGCCTTGTTGTATGCGCTCTTGAGGCCCGCAATCTCCTGGTCCGTGTACCCCAGGGCCTTGTAGCCGGAGAAGTCGCCGCCCGCCGCGAGGGTCTGGGCCTTTGCCAGCGCCCGGTTGTACTCCGTCTCGTCCTTGTAGGTCTCCCGGTTGTAGGCGGTCTCGTCCTCGTAGCGCTTGTCCGCGATCTGGTCCCGGCCCACGGAATAGTTCCACTCGTTGTTGTAGCGCTCGTCGCTGATATTGTCCCGATGCACGCCGTAGTCGAAGCTCCGGTCCGTGTTGTACTGGGCCAGGAGGTCGGCGTACTTTGCGTAGTCGCCCTGCTCCAGGGCCACCAGCATTTCCAGGTTTGCCCTCTGGGTGTTGCCCTCGTCCTGGTACATGGAGTAGGCAAGCTGTTTCAGCTCCGGGATTTTATCGGCCAGCGCCCCCACGTAGTTGTCATAGGTCTGCTGCGCTGCGCTGCCCGCATAGCTGCTTGCAAGGCCGCCTGTGCGGGCGCTGACCTGCCCCAGGGTGTCCTGCATCGCCCGCTCGCCGTTGCGCGTGTAGCTCTCCTTGTACTGCTGATAGGTGGGGTCCTTCTCCGGGTCGTAGCTGAACGCCTCCCGGTTAAGGATTTGGCGGGTTAGGTCGTCGATCTGGCTCTGGTAGCGGCTGGTATAGGTGGGGGCCGCCTCGTAGGAGAAGCCGCCGCCTCCGTTTCCTCGTCCGCCGCCGCCCATCTCCAGGGGGATGTAGCGGCTGCCGTCGCTGTCGCCGGAATAGCCGTAGTTGCTGCGGATGCGCTCCACATAGTCGTGGGCGTCTGCCCAGGTCGTTTTGCCTGCCGCCGCTGCCGCCCGGACCTCCGCCGCGCTCCGCAGCTCGTCATCGGAAAAATGCTCCTGGTCATATACGCTGCCGCCGTAGCTGCCCCGGTCGCTGCCGCCGCCGCCCACCGTGTCGGCGCTGGGCGCGGCGGCCTTGCCGGTCTTGCTCCCGGTCTTGATGGCGCTGGTGGCATAGCCGTTCTCGTTATAGCTGATGTTGTAGCCGCCCTTGGAGACGGTCTTGCCCGCCAGGTCTTTGTTCCTGGACATATCGGGTTTTGCCATGTCGGATTACCTCCTCTTTCAGTTGGTTTTCTGCTCCAGCGCCGTCACGCGGGCTGCCAGCTTGTTGTACTCGCTGCCCAGCGTGCTCACGCTCTGCTGCACCCCGGAGAGGGTGGTTTGCAGGCTGGAGACCTTGCTGTTCAGCCCCTCCACACTGGTCTGTATAGCGGTCATGCTCTTTTGAAGCTGCCCCAGCATGAAGTCCAGATTTTCTTGCAGGTTTCTGGTGTAGTTGCACAGAGATTTTACGGTCCCGTTCACGTCGTTGCGGTCAAACGAAGGAGGGGAGCCGGGGAGGGTGGTTGCCATGACCTGTCACCCCCTTAATATTCGCTGCCCAGGGCGAACTCCCGGATGATGCTCTTGACCAGGCATCCGCCCTTGCCGGACAGCCGGATGCGGAAGTTGTCGCACCGCACCGGCAGGATGGGGACTTGCAGGGTCTTGGCCCGCTCGTTGTGGGTGGAGAACACCTGTCGGAATGGCTTTCCGTCCGTGCTGATCTCCACCTTGAGCCAGGCCCCGGCCTCCAGGTCCGCCCGCAGGTACAACTTGGAATAGCACTTGCGCCCGTGGCTCGTCTCGTCCATCTGGCACAGCGTTGCGCTCCAGTTCACCAGGCCCTCCTCGGAGTAGTCCTGCCCGGTGGTCATCAGCTTGCCCGTGGCCCCGTCCAGGAAGTAGAGCGTCCCGTCCAGATAGGCCCAGTCCAGCGCGTGGGTCGCGTCCTCCCGCAGCCAGATGGCCCGCAGCGTATCAAAGACGTACAGCTCCCAGTCGCCCTTCTCCGTCCGCATGGAGATGTAGTAGCGCTCGCCGTCCGTGCCGCCCACCGCGTCGAAGAAGCGCCGGGTCCCGAAGTTCTCCGTCAGCAGCTCCGGGGTCCCGCCGGAGTAGGCGTACACGCCGTTGCGGCCCTTGTAGAACAGCGTCTCGTTGATGACGGCCAGGGACTTCTCGCTGCCCTTCTGGATGCCGGGCACCGTGTAGGTGTAGATTTCATACTGCGCCGGATAGCTGCCCAGGACCTTGTGCAGGCAATTCTCTTTCCAGAACAGCACCGTGCTGGAGTAGGCGATGCACCCGGTGAACTCGCCCTCCGTGCCCACGGCCACGGCGTAGCTGTCCGTGGACACGCCGTCGTAGACGTAGAAGTTGGTCGGGTCGCCCAGGGCGCTGGCGTAGATGGTCTTGCCCTCTGCGCCCCAGATGCGGTTATCGCACTCGCAGATGCACGTCAGGTCCGGCACCTTCCGCTCCAGCATCACCGTCCCGGCCTCCGCGCCGGTCTTGGTGAAGATGTCCTTGGTGAAGGTCAGCTTCCGCGCCTCCAGGGAGCGGATGATGTGGCTGCCATTGTTCGCGGCGCAGGTCGTACAGCCGGAGATTTCGATTGCGTCTCCGGCCTTGAAAAGCTCGTCGAAGCCTGGGTATTTGTGCAGCGCCGCCGTGTGCAGCAGATAGGTGATCTGGTAGGTCCCGTCGCTCTGCTTTGCGCTGCTCTGTACCACCATGTACTCCTTGGAGCTGTCGCAGTCGTATTGAATGTAATCGCCCGCCTTGAGCTTGTCCGGGGTCCCTGCGGTCCCGCCGCTCATAGTCAGCGCTCCCGTGGTCTTGTTCACGCTGGCCCCGGTGTAGGCGGTGATGGATGTGTCGGCGGCCACGCTGCCCTTGGTCTCTGCGTTTTCCGCCGCCTGGTCGATGTAGCTCTGCTCCGGCACGGTCAGGGTGTTGGCCGTGAAGGTCACGTCGCCGGGGAAGCCGGGGTATTCCGCCGCCAGCATCCCAAACTTCTCTGCCTCCGTGTCGTAGTAGACCTTATCGGGGAAAATGACGATTTTGGTGTTGATGGTGGCAAACTGCTTTTCGCCCGCAGTCACATGGCCCACCACCTTGCCGTCATAGAGAAAGTCGGTCCCGTCCACCACGCACAGCTTCCCCCGTGCGTACAGCCCCGTGGGGCTGGTGTAGGTCCCGGCGGTCTTGCGCCCATCCCGCTGACTGAGGCACGGGAAGCGGGCGGAGGAGAGGCCCCAGCTCTCTGCCAGCTCGCCGTCCCCGGCCCCCTGGCCGTAGTTCAGCCCGGCAAAGGCGATGATCTGCTTGCGGTTCTTGCCGGTCGCCGCCGTCATGTATGGCAGGTTCATCTCGCCCCTCCTCCTAAAATAGACCCGTCAGCCCCCCGCCGCCGATGGGCAGGTGCCTGCGGTGATACTGTTTCCGCCATTCGTCCAGCGCCGCGTTGTACGCCAGGGCGGAGTTGTTGTAGTTGTCGGCCTCCCGGTTGTAGAAGTCCGCCTTGCTCATAAGGTACAGGTCGTACAGCCCGTCGTAGGGGGCCTCCACCAGCAGGGGCTTGTCCCCGTCCTCCGGGAACGCCTTGGGAAAGTCCGGCAGGTCGGTCCAGCCGCACGCCGGACACAGGTTGCTGTCCATCACCCGGTCATAGGTGATCTCCGTCCCGCCGCAGGTGGGACAGACGGCGACGGGTCCCTTGGCCCCGTGCCCGCTCGTGAGCTGGTGCCGCAGGATGGTCTCCCGGTAGAGCTGTCCGTCCAGCTCCAGCAGCCACGCCGCCTTGGTCTCGTCGTCGATGGCGTCCGGCCTCGCCCGGTTCACCCGTTCGATAACTTCATTGATGCTCGGCATACCGCCGCCTCCTCTCATAGAATTTGCCGGGCAGCGGCACGCCGCCGCCCGGCTTTCTGGGCGCTTCTCTTACACCGCGCGGACCCACAGGCCGTTGTTCTTCACATACAGCCCGCCGTCGTTGCCCGGCACGCTCTCAACCGTGTAGCATCCATCGCTGTCTGTGCTGTCAGATACAACGATAGAAGATTTAAGATTAAAAGCGGGACGCGGCGCGAAGTAGGCGTAGTACACGCCGCTGTAGCCCACGGTGCCGACGGTGTCGATGCAGTACGCGCTGCCGCCATTCGAGCGCGGGGAGCGCAGGCCCCAGCTGACGGCGGTCGCCGTCTCGTCCAGATAGGCGATGCGCTTTGCGTTGTCGGAGAAATAGCTGAACGCCTTGCCCTCCGTCTGCCAGCCGCTCACGCCCGCCTCCGTGCAGGAGATAGCAAAGCCCTTGCGGTAGATCGTGTGCAGCGTCGCCACCTGGTTGCCCTCCGCCACCACAATGGGGACGGGGACCAGGCACTCCCGGATTTTCTCGTCCAGCTTCAGCGGCCAGATGCCGTCACAGAAGTTGTCCAGGGTGCAGCCGAAGTAACGGTTTTTGTAGCCGTTGCTGTCGGAGGCGTTCCATGCGATCTCACTGAAAGCATCCTTGCGGATAAGGGTCACGCCCGTGCCGGTGCCGTAGTGGTCATTGTCCAGCTTGATGAACTTGGTGGGCTTGCTGTTTTCCGCCAGCTTCACCAGGCTGCCGTTTGCCAGATTGGAAAGTAACTGTCCCATATCGTTTTGTTCTCCTTTCGTCAGGTCCGGGCCGGGCAGCGGGGATGCCCGCCGCCCGCCTGGCCTCGTCTGCGCGGTCCAGAGCCATCAACAACCTGGACCGCATTTCTCTGCGGAGCTGCTTTGTGTCGCCGTGCTTAGCGTGTGCCTCCCAGGCGGTAAAGCTCTCCATGATTTTCTCCCGCGACACCTCGCCCGCTGCGTACTGTTTCTCCCACAGCCGGATGCGTCGCTTCATCCGCTTGATGGAGGAGTAGCGCAGCTTGCTGACCACCTGGCCCGTCCGGGTCAGATAGGTGTGGAAGCCGCAGAAGTCGATGCCGTTTTGCAAGGGGAAGATGTTGGTCTTGTCGTTCAGCTCCAGGCCCAGCTTGGCAAATTCAAGCCTTGCAAGGCGCAGAGCCTCAACCGCTGTCGCCTTATCCGGGCAGATCACATACCAGTCGTCCATATACATCCCTGCCAGCGGCAGGTGCAGCTTCTCACCCACATAGTGCATGAAGGAGCTGACGTAGAACACCGCGTAGATGTGGCTCGTCTGGTGTCCCAGGGCCAGACCCTCGTCCACGGCGTCGATGTATCGCCACATCAGCGCCCGGATGTCCGGGTCGGGAAACCGGGGTTCCAGCGCGGCCTTGAGCCGCCGGTGGTCGATGCTCTGGAAGAAGTGGCGGATGTCGCCCTTGATGACCCAGCCCTCGGCGTAGTCCCATTCCTCCATGGGCCGGTGGGGCAGACCGGCGGCCTTGCGTGCTGCCTCGTCCGCGCCCTTCCGCCGCAGGAAATAGGTCCTCATGTGCCGTTTCAGCATCTCCAGCCCGTAGTGGGTCCCCTTGCCGTACTGGGCCGCGTAGGTGTTCAGCGTGAAGCTCCGGGCCAGCTCGTCGTAGACGATGTAATCCGTGAGCGCGTGCTGCACCACCTTGTCCCGGAACGTCGGGGCCTGGATAAGCCGCTTCTTGGGTTCGTAGATATAGAACGCGTCCAGCGGGTCCGGCTGGTGCGTCCCTTGCAAAAGCGATTTTGAGAGTATCAGCAGCTCCTCGATTGCGCTGTACTCAAAGGGTGCCGTACTCTTTTTGCCCCTCTTGCACCGTCTGGCCCGGTGGTAGGCCGTCCATAGGGTGCCAAAGGAGCATAGTTCCTGATAGGTCATATCACACATCCTTGCTTGGTTTTCGGATGGTGGAGCGCAGGTCCGGCATCGCTGATAGCGGCCAGTATCTCCCTCCGCCGGAGGTGTCCGGGGCTTTCCCCGGTAGCGAGCCTGGCAGCGTCGGTGCCATGTGTTTATCCCCCGTGTTCATGCCCACGGACGACGGGATATAGCCTCCTTTGATGATGGGCCTCTGCTTTCGCCGCAAGGGCTACTTGTACACGGTAATTCCATCAGAGCGGGACGCGGCGCGAAGTTGGCGTTGTACACGTTGTTGTTGTTCACGGTGCCGTCGGTGTTGATGTAGTACGCGTTGTTGTCATTCGAGTTCGGGGAGCGCAGGCCCCAGTTGACGGCGCGAACAGGCTATACCCCAATGAAAGGCAGCTATCGCCGCCGAACATCCTCTCTTGCCTGGGCAGCGCGGCTCCGGTCCTTCTCGTACCAGGCGGCGCACATATAGCGCACCGTCATCACCGCCTTGCTCCAGGTCGCGGCCTTTTGGCCGCTCACGCCGGGGTATTGCTTGCTTTCTGCCATCCGCAGTATCTTCCGCTCCAGCTTCTTGCACGCGCAAAGGGCCTCCCGCTGCATCGCCAGCCGCTCCGCCGGTCTCTCCCGCAGGTCAATGAGGTTTGCGCCCTCAATGCACGAGCAGATGGCCTCTGCACCGTTCATCAGGGCCGTTCCGGTGGTGTAGCGGTATTTCTTGGGGATGACCTTCTCATTGGCGCAGGCGTCTGCCGTGTAAAGCCACATATCAGCCGCCTTGTTGCCCAGCTTGAAGTCATCGGTCTGTCTGTCAGCCATCGGGGCACCCTCGCTTTCGTGCTGCATCCAGCAGCTCGTCGCAGCCCTCTGCCTCCAGCACCAGGTCCGGTCCCAGCCGGATGGTCACGGTCTCGCCGGTGGGGGAGCGCCCGGTCAGCACCAGGCTGTCCTCCCGGCACATCCGGCAGGGCTGCTCCAGCTCCGCCAGGAGGTTGGAGATCAGGCAGGAAGCCTCCGCCCAGTCCTTACACGCTGCCCGCCGCATCCATGGCCTCCACGGGAACTTTGTCAACCACGGTCTTGTCCGCGCTGGGAGCTTCGTCAACCACGGCCTTGTCCGCGCTGTTGGCCTCCAGGGTCATCTTGAGGGTGGTAAGCTGTTCGTTGAGGCGTGCAAGGGCGCTCTGGGCGCTTTCCTTCTCGCTCTGCTCGTGGGACAGCTTTGCCTCCAGCTCCGCCACCTGAGCCGTCAGGGCGGCCACGTCGCTGTCCTCGCTGGTGCGGGTCAGTTTCAGCCCGTGGGAGACCACGCGGAAGGGGCCGGTGTAAGTCGCCGTGGTGCTGCCGTCCTCGGCCAGTACCTCAATTGGACCGGCACAGAACGCGGCCAGGGCCTCGTCGCTGATGCCGCCGGGCAGCTCTGCCACCACGGCCTGGCGGGGGACCCCGCCGATGTTCTCCGTCACCACCGTGAAGCCCTTGTCGCTGACGGTGTGATTGCCTGCTTTAATCATGTTCGTGTCCTCCTCTTATCCGATGTTGATGTAAACGTCGCCGTTGGCCCCCAGGCTGGAGGCGGGAGCGCCGCTGCCGAAGTAGATGTTGCGGAAGCCCTTGGTGCTGCCGCTGGTGGGCGACACGCCGGACACGCCGCCGGTGAACGCTCCGCCCGTTTTGGGCATTTTCTGGTCTGCATAGGCAAAAATGTCCTGGGCCTTGCCCTTGGGGTCATAGACCGCCTTGGTCATGTCGCCGGGGTTTACAGCGTCCGCGCCCTTGGGGATGCCGAAGTCGAAGATGGGGGCAGCGTCCGGGCTTCCGGCCCGCCGCTTCACCGTGGCCGCACTTCCGGCGGCCAGCGTGGTGGTCGTCCCCACCTGGATGTTAGGGGTAGAGCCGTCGGCACCGGCGGGTCCCTGTGCGCCGGTCGCGCCGGTCGCGCCCTTGGCCCCGGTCTCACCCTGGGGTCCCTGGATGCCCTGCTCTCCCTTCGGGCCTTGAGCGCCGGTCGCACCCTGCGGGCCTCTTGCGCCCTGCACGCCCTGGGGTCCCTGCGGACCCACAACCTTACCCAGATCAATGGTAGGCATAGATGGTTCCTCCTTCCGTCAGATGTTTAGGCATAGATGCCCTGCATCGTTGATGTAATAGTCCGGGGCCTCGTTGCCGGTGTAGGTACACAGCAGATGCCCCTCGTCGGTCACGCTGAAATTGACCATGCCAGCCGTCTGCACGGCCACGCCGTCGATGCCGCGCGGCCCTTGCGGCCCCTGCACACCCTGGGGTCCTTCCGGTCCCGTGGGTCCAACCGGGCCAGCAGCGCCTTGAACGCCCTGGGGTCCCTGGATGCCTTGGATGCCCTGGACGCCGCGCTCGCCGGTCAGTCCGCGCTCGCCCTGGATGCCCTGCTTGCCGGTCTTGCCCTGGGGTCCCTCTGCGCCCTGTTCTCCCTGGTCGCCCTTGGAGGCGATAAGCAGCCAGTGGGCACCCTCCACGCCTCCGGCCACGTCCAGCTCCGGGGCCACGCCCTTGCACGCTGCCTTGCAGATGTAGGAGCTGCCCAGCCTGCTCACCTTCTGGAGGGGCAGATAGGTCTTTGCGCTGTCATAGGTTTCCCACACCTTCACGGCCTCCTCGGCCTGCTCCAGCGCCTCGATGGCGTTTCCCACCAGGGTGCTCACCTGGGGTACAATGCCGTCAATCTGGGTCTGGAGCTGCTGCGCCTGGGTGGGCGTCGGCTCTTTCGGCGTGTTGTAGGCGTCGTTCGGCTTCACCAGCAGATGGTCCGTCACCGTGATGGCAACGGCGGTGGGGTTGCTCTCCCGGAAGCCCTCAATGGTAAAGCTGCACCAGCCCTCCAGGGCCAGCGGCTCCGCCGGAATGGCCGTGTCGAAGGTCAGCGGGTCCTTCTTTGCCACCAGGTCCTCCACGCTGTTGTACAGCAGCACCGCCACGGGGTTTTCGCCCAGGGCGTTGCGCCAGATGATGCGCTTGGAGAACGCCTCCCAGTCATCGCTCATAACGATGTGCAGGCCGGTCACATTGGCCTCGCCCTGCACGCCCGCGTTCTTGCTGTCCTTGCGGACAAATTCGCCGGTCACGGTCACATTGATGGTCCTATCCATAGGGGGTCTACCTCCTTTCTGTATGATAAAAGGCGCGGCGGGGCGGAAGGGTCGGTCCCTTCATACCTCGCCGCGCCGTGTCGCAGCCGCTTTTAGGGTCTCGCGGTGTGCCTGTTCAGTTAGATGTTGCGGGCCTTGGCCTCGGCAGCGTAGGCGCTGCTCTCGCGCTCAATGAGGTTTGCGGTGGCGTTGTCCTGGGCCATGCTCTGCTCCAGGACCTCCGCCACATAGGCGGGCACCTGCACGGTCTCGCCGCGCTTGATCTGGAAGCTGCGGCCATTGACGGCCACAAAAACGTCATCCTTGTACTTGTCGTTGTCCTTGAACAGACGGATGGGCACAAGGTCGTTCGGCTTGGGCGCGGCGGGGGCGGTCTCTTTTGCCGCCTCCAGGGTCTCCTTGGCTTTGGCCTGTGCCTCTGCCACAATGGCAGCAGCTTCCGCCTTGGCCTTGGCGATGATGTCCTCCGCCTCGGCGGCGGGGGTAGTCTGCGTGGTGACCTGCTGCTCATTGGCAGCAGCTTCTTTCTTGGCAGCCATAGTGTAAATACCTCCTGTTGGTCAGAATGTGGGGCCGCCCGCCGTAAAGCAGGCGGCCCCGGTGATTAGCTGTTGAAGGTGGAGCAGGTCTCGATACGGACCATGTACGCCTCCACCAGGCGCTCGGCCACCTTGGTGGCTTTCCAGCCTGCGGTGGCGCGCTGGTCCAGGGGGTCGGCAGTACCGGCAGAGCCGAGCTGCTTCACGATGTGCTGGAGACCGCCGCCGGTGATCTCGGTCACGCCGTAGGCGTCCGCACCCAGAATGAGGGTGGAGTACACGTCACGGGCGGATGCCTTGGGGGTGACGGTGCCGCTGGAGGTGGTGCCGGTCTCGTAGTCCTTGCCCGCGTGGGTAAAGACCTTGGCCTCGCTGGTCTCCACGAAGCGGACGCCCTCGATGCGTCCGATCTCGCCCTCGTAGATGCCGTCGGGGTCGGAGTAGGTCTTGACGTTCACCCACTTGGGGTCACTCATAAGGTCGTAGGAGCAATCCGGGTGGATGATGCCCGCGTAGTAGCCGTTGATCTTGGGCGCGTTCATCACCTTGAGGTAACGGACAGCGCGGCGCACGGCGTCCACGGTCAGGTAGTGGTTCTGGCTGTCGGTGGTGCTGCCGCCGCACAGGTTGGCGCGGCTGTCCACCTGGCCCTCGGCGTACTGCACGTTGGTGCCGCCGTTCAGCACCTCGCGGGTGATGGTGTCCAGGGTACGGCCTGCCTGGCTGCCCAGCAGCTTGGTGGCCTGCACCAGGTTGTTGTCGATGGCGGAAAGCAGCAGCATATCGGACAGCTCGATGAAGCCGCCGTACTGCGCCACAGTCGCGGTGATGACGCCCATGTTGAGCTTCTGACCTTCGGGGGTCACACCTTCGGTCAGGGCCGTGGTGGCCTTGGGCAGGGGGTCATACTTGCGGAACTCGATGGTCTTACCGCCATTCTTGGGGATGGGATGCTTCTGTCCGAACTGGTCATGGACCAGCAGCGGCTCCGCCATATCAATGAGATAGTCGGAGTAGAAGGTTTTCATCTCGCCGGAAAGGTCGTTCCCGGTGGTTGCGCTGGTCGTCTTGTTGATGACTGCATCAAACAGGTTCAGCGCGACAGGCAGCAGAATGAATTTGCGGATGGTGTTCATGTTAAAATCTCCCTTCTGGGGAGAGGCTTAAAACTCGATGTGCTCTCCCCGTGCAGCTCTGCGGATGATTTCCGCGCGGTCCCTCTTGGACAGCTTGGAAACGTCATCCTTCACGATAAATGCACCCTGGGAGGTCGTGCCGTTTTCCTGGGGCCTTGCGCCCTTGGCGCGGATGCCGTCCACCACCTGCTTCTCCGTGGCCTTGGCCTGCATAGCGGCCACGCCTGCCTTGATCTGGTCCATGTGGACCACTTCATAAGCGTGCTGGACGGGAACGCCCGCCCGGAGCATGGAGAGGAACTGGGGGTTTTTGACCTCCGCGTTGAGGTCGAAGCTGGGGTACAGCCCCTTGACCTGTTCGGCCTCGCCGTACCACTGCTGGAGCTGCTGCTGCGCCCGCTGGTCGTTCTGCCGCTGGCGCTGCTGGCGCAAAAGCGCCTCGTTCTCCCGCTGGAGCTTCTGGAACTGCTTGTACTGCTCAACGGACATCCCCGCCTCCTCGGCGGCCTCGGACCAGTATGCGTCATCGTTTTCGATGGCTTGGGACAGCTTGCCCATGTCGCCGTCGCCAATCTGGTAGCGCTGCATCAGCATATCAATGACAGGCTGATACTGGCCCACCTGCTGCTCCAGGTTTCTGGTCTCCCGGAAGCGCCGGTCGATAATGCGCTGGGTCTCCTCGGTGTAGATGTCCTTGTACTCACCGTTCACAAGGTCCTGGAAAGCCCTGCGTTTGGCCTCCAGAGTATTGGACGTGGTGCTCGCGTCCGGTTTGTTGTCGCTCCCGGCGTCGGAGGACCGCTGCTGTCCCTCCGGGTCTCCGCCCTCGCCAGCCTCCGCCGGTTTGGCCTGCTTCCCGAAGATGACGTTCTGGTATTCGCCCGATTTTCCCCGCCGGGTGGATGCGGGGGATGCCTGGGTCTCGCCCTGTGTGCCGGGTGCTCCGTCGCCAGAGGCCGCCGCCCCTGCGCCTGCTCCGCCTGCGGCACCGCCGCCGTCGAACAGGTTCAGCCGGATGTCCAGCAAATGCTTGAAGTTCATAGGATTGCCTCCTTTTTCGTCGCGGGTGTATCGCCCCCGTGCATCGGTCCCTGACTTCACCAGGGCAGCGGCCCGGTCCCCACCGTGACCGCCGCCCCGCATGGTGTGAAGCAGGAGGACAGTATAAGCGTATCAAATGCTTTTCCGCTTTTCGCCCCGAACTCGGAAAAAATTTTTATTTTTCTTCCCGGCACTCAACCTGGACCTGCTCCGGGTGGGCCTGGGCCACCTGGGCAAGGCCGATGACGGCCATCTCAAAGGCCGCCGCCGTGCCGTCGTCCCCGTTGAAGTCGAGCTGCACATCGCCGCTCTCCATCCGCCAGGTGTAGACCTCCACATAGCGCTCCAGCATGGCGTTGGTCACATATCCGGCCAGGGCGTAAAGGATGCCGGACACCGCCGCGCACGCCTCCACGCTGCCGGTGGCGTGGCCCTGGGCAGAGAGGATGCAGCGCTGGCCGTCCCGTTCGGCATAAACCTGGGTCATAACACGTCGCCTCCCGTCATTCGTTGCCCATGCTGGGGGTGCTGCGCTTTGCCAGCCGCTCCCCGTAGCCGGTCATGGGATGCTGGGCCTCCATGATGCCGCTTGCAAGGCTGTCCTTCTCGCTGGAGGGCACGGGGCCTGCCGCCTGGCCTCGCTGGCCGCCGCCGGTAGGCTGCGCCGCTCCGATGCCCATGTCCTTGCCCGTGAGGGTCTGGATGATAAGGGCCATCTGGTCGAGCTGCTGGGACATCTGCTGGCAGATATTGAGAAGGGTCTGGCCGTTCTGCACCTGCTCCTTCACCTTGTCGATGCCCTCAAACTCCATCATTTCCAGAGCGCCCAGCGCCTCCTGCGCCCGCTCCGGGTTGAAGAAGCCCAGGCCGTACAGCTCCTTGGCCCGCTCGTTCTGTTCCATGCGGGAGAAGGGGTTTTTCTTCTGGGCCTTGATTTTCAGGTCGAAGATGGGCTTGCGGTAGAGGGGGAGGCCGTCGGAGGTCTGGCCCACTTCCTGCTCCTTGATGCCCGCGTTGTTCATGTCGATGAACTGGTAGCTGCCAGGCGTCTGGCCCGTGATGCGGAACGAGCGGGTCTCGTCGTAGAACTGCCGGATAAGCTCAATGCACATCGAATTGATTTTGACGTGGGTGCGGTAGCTGGCGGAGATCATGTCCCGGCTGGCCTTGTTGCCCGCCTCCTGGAGGGCGGCGATGGCAGCGGCGGCGGTGACGCCGGACCCGGCGCTGCCGCTGTTCACGTCGCGGTTGGCCGCCGTGTCCTTCATCTCCTCGATTTTCATTTGCGCCACGGTCACATAGATGTCGTCCAGCGGGTTGGTGACAATCTCCTTGATGCGCCTGTCGTCAAGCTCACCCTGGACGTGGACCAGGGGCTTGCTCCAGTCCAGGAACTCCTCCTCGTTGATGCCCGTGCTGTCGCTGACGAAGAAACGCTTCTTGGTGGTCATCATGCTGTTCTCCAGGATGTTGGAGGACAGCTTGTCGATGTAGAGCTGCGGGTCCTTACAGATGGCGACGTAGCCGAAGCCCACCGGCGTGCCCTTTTCCGGGAACATCACATCCAGCACGACGGGGTATAGGCCGTGGTCGTACCAGCCCGTGTCCCGGTAGTTGGGGTCGTTCTCGCTGGCGAACAGCAGGGTCTCGCCCACGAACTTGGCATAGTGCAGCAGCGTCTTGCCGCTGGCGGAGGTCGTCTTGTAGTACCAGTCCACCACCACGCTCTTGTTGCTGGTGTCGATGGTGTCATCGTAGATATACTGCTTCACGTCCACGGCCCCGCCGCTCAAATGGCCCTTATGCTCCGGGTACTGCTGCTCCAGCAGGTCCTCGTCCACCAGGTCCACGATGAACAGGTTGCGGGACTTCTGGATGTCGGTCACGCCCGGCTCCCAAAACAGCTTGAGCAGGTCGATCTCCCGGATGTCCACGTCGCCCAGGCCGTTCTCCTTGGCGCTGTTCCAGAACACACCGTAGGCTGCCGTGCCGTGTTTCAGCTTCTCCCACCAGTTGTCAGAGTAGGTCTGCTCGTAGTCGTTGTACTCCAGGATGACCGGCAGCACGGAGGACAGCACCTTGGCGCTCTCCTCGTCGCTGCGCTCGCGGGGGAGGACCACCGGCTCCGGGTAGTTGTCCATAGCGTCCGCGTGCTTATTGAGAATAGCGTTGAACAGCCAGGCAGAGGACGGCTCCGGCCCTCTGTACTCCGGGTTGTCCGTGCGCTGCTTGCCCTTGCGGATGGCCTCCCAATGGCGCAGCTCCCACCATAGCTCATCCTGGACCACGCGCTCCTCAAGGCTGGCCTTGCCCTGCTTGTAGCGGGTCAGGATGCTGATTGCCTCCGCGATCTCCGCTCTGCCGATGCGCCGCTGCCCGGCGGGGGCCGTCAGCAGCATGGCCTCCATCTCCGGGTCCACGCTCTCGTCCTTCTGCACGCCGGGGACGCCCCAGCCCATCGGGGGCTTGCCCAGGGTCGTGTCCTGCTCGTTCTTCCGTCCGAAAAGTGCCATAAATCAATACCTCCTGTAAAAATCGTAACGGTCATACTGCTGGTCCTGTCCCAGGTCCAGCGGGTCATATACCACCAGGGCGGGGGGCTTGTTCCGCCTGGGTGCTATCGGGTTTTTCATGCAGACGTAGCGCAGCTCGTCGTAGATGTGGTCCTCGCCCTCGGTGTTGATGTCCTCCACGTTCTTCTCGTCGTAGACCAGGTTGGGGACCGTGCGGATGAAGTGCTTGCAGGTGTTGAACACATACAGCATGGGGATGCCCTCCTCGTCAAAGGCGAGGCGGTGATGCACCTGCATCTTGCCGTCGATGCGGGCGTGGTCTCCGCGCTCGAAGTACACCCGCTGCCGCTCCATCAGAGCGCCGATGCTCTCCGTGCCGTCGCTGCCCCAGATGGCCGGGTCTCCCACGCGGTTGATGCGCCGGTCCTTGAGGTTGGGGTCCTCGGCCTCGATGCGCCGTATCTCCCGCGCCACCTCGGACGGTTCCATCTTCACGCCGGTGTTGGGTGTGCCGGTGCAGCCGTAATACTCCCGGATGCGGTAGAGCCGCCGGTCCCGGTCCACGGCGTACCAGCCCACGGAGAAGGGCCTGGAGTAGCCCCAGTCCAGGCCGCACCAGATGGCCCAATCCTGCGGGACCTTGAAGGGGGAGATGACGTGGGTGTTGATGCGGTCCGTGTAGTGGTCGCCGTCGTTGCGCCACTCCGTGAATACCTGGCCTGCGAAGGTGTCCCAGTCGCCGTACAGCAGCGCCTTACGCTCCTGCTCCGGCATGGAGGCCAGGCTGGTGAGGTAGTCCGGGTTGTTGGCAAGCAGTATCTTGTTGTCAAACACAGAGGACGGCACGAAGATGCGGGACTTCCAGCGCGTCTCCTCGTGGCCGTCAGGGAAGCGGACCTTGAACTGCTCCCAGATCGTTTGCATGGGCTGGGCCGCCGTGATGAAGCGCTCCTTCACCCAGCCGTGGCCCACGCCGCCGGGGTTGGCCTGCGCCCGGATGTAGCAGCGGGTCCCCGGCCCGTTGGGGCGGTTTCGGGAGAACAGGTAGCTGTACTCCTCCCAGAGAAATTGCGTCAGCTCGTCAAAGTCGATGAAGTCATAGCGCTTGCCCTGGTAGTTGGTCCGGTCCTTGGTGTACTGCATAGAGCCGAAGAAAATCTTGGCCCCGGAGGGGAAGGTCCAGACGTGCTTGCTCTCGTTAAACCTGGCCTTTTTGTAGGCCCGTCTGTAAATCTCCGTGCTGCGGTCCATCAGCTCCGTGAGCTGCGGGAAGGTCTTGCGGAGGATAAGCCCACGGTAATGCGGTATCTCCACCTGGCGCAGGGCCTCGGCCAGGGCGCAGTCCGATTTACCGCCGCCCGCTGCACCGCCGTACAGCGCCTCGTCCTCAAAGCGGGCCATGAGTGCCGCCTGGCGCGGCTGCGGTGTCCAGATGACATTAGCCATCGTTTGCGCCTCCCTCCGTCGGTGGGCCTGGGTTGTCCATCACGGGGGAGAGGAGCACCACGCCGCTGCCCTCGTCCTCGTCGCCGTCCTGGGCCTCCGGCTTGTACTTCCACGTCTCCGGCTTCCGGTTGGTCAGCCAGAACATTTGCGCCGCTGTATTGGCAGCTACATGGACTTCATCGCGGGCCTCCACAAGGGTCTCGACCTCGCGGATGCGCTTGCCCGTTTCCGGGTCATATTCTACGGTCTTGAGCTTGTAGTGCTTCACGATCTGGGCATTGTAGCCCAGGCAGCTCTTGAACAGGGCGTTTTCCACCTGCTCGTCCGGCACTTCACACGCCTGCGCGAAAGCAGCCGAAAGTGCCGCGTAACGCTCGTCCCCCTCCTGGCCCTCGTCCAGGTATTTGCGGAAGGTAGAGTAGGCGATATGGAGGTTGGCAGCAATCTCCTTTGCCGTGGCCCCGTCTTTGGCCCATTTGATGATCTTGTCCAGGTTGGGGAGGACATGGGTCTCGTATTTACTTTTTGCCATTCGCTCCCGCCTGCCTTTCTGAAAAATTGGCTTCTCTTTCATCGTAGCAAAGGCAGCTTCTTTTTTCGCCCCGAAGGGAGGATGTTTTTTCATTCTGGTGTTCACGCGTGTGTGGGGGGACCCTCTCACCCTCACCATCCCCCCATACCC
>ENA-OZGV01000521-OZGV01000521.1-human-gut-metagenome-genome-assembly--contig:-NODE-521-length-20674-cov-9.697948_pt1 | contig 20674 bp, 17 predicted proteins | sample MGYA00245120_ERZ653665 | MGnify/ENA primary metagenome ERZ653665 (study PRJEB26926, sample SAMN06165250) | human gut metagenome | biome: ENVO:00009003; feature: ENVO:2100002; material: ENVO:00002003... | reverse complement strand
AGATAAAGATTGGAAGTTATTTTCATTCCATTGATAACCTCATCACTCTTCACCAGCGCCATACAGATTTTTATAAAAAAACCAGTTGCTACTTTATCTCATCGTAAGCCAATAAAAAATTATAAATGTTGAAAACGATTGGGAACAGCGTAAGTTATCGGATGTTCTTGATATTGTTACAAAAAGGAATGGGGAAAAGTACGGAAAAGAAGAAGTTCTCTCTGTTTCAGATGAGTATGGTTGTATAAATCAGATTAAATTCCAAGGTAGAAGCTTTGCAGGTGAAGATATTTCTAATTATAAGATTGTAGATACTGGAGATATTATATATACTCGTTCACCATTAAAATCTAAGCCATATGGGATAATAAAAGTTGTAGGTGATGAAATAGGCATCGTTTCGCCACTCTACATTGTTAATAAAGTAAAAGAAGGCAATAATTCTCAATTTATTTATAGAGTGTTTGATTCACCAGAAAAAACCAATAAGTATCTTAGTCCATTAGTGAGAAAAGGCGCAAAGAATACAATGAACATTTCTAATGATGAATGGCTATCAGGCAAAATAGATGTTGCTCCATCATACGAGGAACAATATCAGATTGGTTTATATTTTGATCACCTCGACCACTTCATCACTCTTCACCAGCGCCAGCACAAATTACATCTGAACGCGCTTTTATAAACTGTTTTTTATCGTAAGTAACATCGTATCTATACAATGGTTACCATAAATTTGACAACGAATCAAACATAAAACAACCTCAAACAAAGCAAGCCTAATTATGTTTACATCAGCGTAAGCAGTACTAATAAAGGAGGTAGCGTATGCTAGAGGATATGAGCAAGGATGCATTATTTTACAACTATTACGCACAATGGATAGAAGTGTATAAGAAGGATGCGATTCGTGAAGCAACTATGGCAAAGTACAGGATGACTCAGAAGTGGGTGGAGAAGCTGGCTCCGGAGCTTAAGGTTTGTGAGCTGACAAGGACCGCGTATCAGAAGATACTAAATGATTACGCAAAGGAGCATGAGAGGCAGACAACGCTTGACTTCCATCATCAGCTAAAGGGCGCGGTAATGGATGCTGTGGATGAAGGGCTGATAGAGCGGGATCCGACCAGAAAGGCAATTATCAAGGGTAAGACACCACGTGAGAAAAAAATTAAATATCTCAATCAGTTTGAGTTGCATACTTTGATAGCTGATCTGGATATAAAGGAAGAGCCGAACTGGGACTGGTTTATTTTGCTTGTAGCAAAGACAGGGATGCGTTTTTCAGAGGCGCTTGCTATCACACCGAAGGATTTTGATTTTGGAAGGCAAACTCTTTCTATAAGTAAGACGTGGGATTATAAGGGTAAGGGAGGTTTTCTACCGACGAAGAATAAGTCATCTGTGAGAAAGATTCAGATTGACTGGCAGATAGTAGTAAAGTTTTCTGAGCTGATAAAAGGGTTGCCGGAGGACGAGCCTATATTTGTAGGAGAGGAAAAGATTTATAATTCAACCGTCAATGATGCTCTCACCAGACACTGTAAGGCCTGTGGGATATCGGAGATTTCCATTCATGGACTTAGACATACGCATGCGTCGTTGCTTTTGTTTGCCGGTGTTTCTATAGCCAGTGTGGCGCGCAGATTGGGGCATGCGAGTATTACAACAACGCAGAAAACATATCTGCATATCATTCAGGAACTGGAAAATAAGGATGTGGATCTGGTAATGAGGACTTTGTCAGGACTGTAATGTAGCTTTTTAAACAATATGCTTACGCTGATTTTGATATAAGTAATTTTGTGGTATTTTATGCCTATATTTGCTATAATAAATATAGTTAGTGTTTAGGTTTTGAAGAAGGAGAAATTATCATGCCGGAGTTGGAATCGTTAATAGAGCAGAAATTGATTGAGCAGTTGATATATGGGGATTCGCAGTGGACGTACAGACCAGATTTAAAGACAGAAGCGGATTTATGGAACAATTTTAAATATATTTTAGAGCAGAACAATAAGGACAGGCTGGATGGTGAGCCACTTTCTGATTCAGAGTTTGAGCAGGTAAAGAATCAGTTGCAGTTTTCAACATTTTATAAGGCTGGAGAGTGGCTGGTAGGCGAAAACGGCAAGGTCATGGTGCATGTACAGCGTGATACTAAGAAGCTTCATCTGGTTGTGATGAATCATGAGCATATTGCAGGTGGCAGCAGTGTGTATGAGGTTATAAATCAGTACAGTGCATTGAAGGATGATGATGATGCCGCATCAAGAGACCGTAGATTTGATGTGACCTTGATGATAAACGGTCTTCCAATGATACATATTGAGCTGAAAAACAGACAGCATTCATATATGGAAGCATTCAATCAGATAAAGAAATACATTGGTGAAGGGCAGTTCAGGGGGATTTTTTCGGCTGTTCAGATGTTTGTTATAAGCAACGGTGTTGACACGAAGTATTTTTCTGCAGCAAGTGATACGGAGCTAAAGAAAGAATTTATCAGCGGATGGGTTGACAGGAACAATCAGCCGGTTTCTGATTATATTGATTTTGCAAAAAATGTCCTTAAGATTCCACAGGCACATGAGATGATTGCAAGATATACGGTTTTAGATAATGAAGCTAAGCGGCTTATTCTGCTTAGACCATATCAGATACATGCTATTGAGGCAATTCGTGAAGCATCACGAACAGGAAAGTCGGGATTTGTATGGCATACTACAGGCTCGGGAAAGACGCTTACATCATATAAGGCAACAAGAAATCTCCTTATGGATATTCCGGCGTTGGATAAGGCTATTTTCCTTATAGACAGGAAAGATCTTGATGAGCAGACAAATACGTCATTTAGTTCATATTCTCAGAATGATTCAATTGATGTGGATAATACTGATAATGTGACTGATTTGAAAAATAAACTTAAATCGTCTGACAGACAGATGATTGTTACTACAATTCAAAAGATGCAGATTCTCATTTCAAAGCGTCTGAAGGAGGGCACACCTGAGTATAACAGGTTAAGAGGATTAAAAATAGCTTTTGTGGTGGATGAGTGTCACAGAGCTGTATCTCCGGCTACCAAGAGAATAATCGAACGCTTTTTTGGAAAGTCACTCTGGTTTGGCTTTACCGGAACACCACGTTTTCCGGAGAATCCTTATCCGTTGATGGGGGATTTGCCACGTACAACAGAGGAATTATACGGAGCATGTCTGCACAAATATACTATCCAGAATGCTATTCATGATAATGCTGTTTTGGGATTTCAAGTGGAGCACGATGGTCCAAAGGATGTGACGGATGAGACTGACAGCAGCCGATATGAAAATGAGACGCATATGCTCAAGGTGCTTGAGGTTATTTTAAATAAGTCATATCATAAGCTGGGCTTTCAAAATGGAAAGGGCAAGACCTTTGAAGGTCTTTTGACTACAAGTTCTATTTCGCTTGCACAAAAATATTATGAGCTGCTCACAAGGGTGAAAAACGGAGAAACGCCATTAAAGATAGATGAACGCATAAAGCAGGTTTTACCGGACTTCCCTAAGTTTGCCATTACATACTCTGTGACTGAAAATGAGGACGGTTCGCAGGTCAATCAGGAGAAGATGAAGCAGTCTCTTGATGACTACAACGCTATGTTTGATACAAAGTTTGATATTTCACAGATTACTTCATACAATAGTAATCTAAATAAACGACTTTCTAGAAAAGATCCTAAGTATAAGAGCAGAAACGAACAGCTTGATCTGGTTATTGTTGTGGATCGTCTGCTCACAGGCTTTGATGCGCCATGCATGTCGACAATTTTTATTGACAGGCAGCCGATGGGACCTCACGATTTAATACAGGCCTTTTCCAGAACTAATCGTATTTTTGACAAAAAATCAAAGCCGTATGGACAGATTGTGACTTTTCAGGCACCGGTACTTTTCAAGAAATGTGTGGATGATGCTGTCAAGCTTTACTCTGCAGGAAGTACAGAGGATACACCGCTTATTGCAGAGTGGGATGATGTGGAGCCTGCTTTTAAGAAGGCGCTCGCGGCACTTAGAATTGCAGCTCAGACACCGGACGACATTCCGTCAATGTCAGATGATGAGAAGCTTCATTTCATGAAGATGTTTCAGAGCTTTGACAGACTTTTTGCGCAGCTTAAATCCTTCAGCAGATATGATGAGAGTATGCTTGATGATTATGGAATTACTGAACAGGAATATATAGACTATGCAGGCCATTACCTGAACATAAAAAGTGAGATTGGACCAGAACCGGGACCGGACCCGGTTAATCCGCCAGTAGAACCGGAAATAGACTCAGATTATGAGCTTATGGCATACAGTAATACGAGGATTGATTATGAATATATCATCAATCTCATTCAGAATATCGTCAATCCTGAGGATGATGGTGATATTACTCCTGAGGAAAAGCAAAAGAAGATTGATGAGGCAAAGCAGTATGTAGAGGATCTGCGTAAGGATAATCCGAAGGTTGCAGATATCATGTCACATCTGATTAATGAGATAGAGCTTGATGAGAGCAGGTTCAAGGGCAAATCAATTCTAAACATTGTTGAAAATATGAAACATGAATGTATAGAACAGGTTGTGAGTAATTTCTGCCTGTTATGGCATGCAGACAAGGATGATGTAATGTATGCGGCAACACATTACCGCAATGGGATTATCCCTAATGAGAGCGCCATAAAGGCATCTATTAATTATCCTGAGTACAAAAATACAGTGGAACATGCTTTACCTAAATTCAAGTACTATGCTAAGTTTTTTGCAGAGCTTAGGAGTACGCTGGATGACGAGATTAAGCCTTTAGTGTAAAGAAATGTATTTCACAACACTTATAATACATATACAATTAAATACCGGATTGTGTTATAATATGTCTGTCGGCGGATTCGTCGGCAGACTTTTTTTAAGGAGAGTAAAATGAGAGTATTAACAGATTTAGAGCCAAAGAACGTTTTTTCGTTTTTCGAGGATATATGCAGTATTCCTCATCCATCATACAAGGAAGAGAAAATCAGTAATTATCTGGTGGAGTTTGCAAAGGCAAGAGGCCTTGAGTATTACCAGGATGAGCTTCACAATGTGATAATCATAAAGGAAGCATCAGAAGGCTATGAGGATGTGGAGCCAATCATACTGCAGGGGCACATGGATATGGTTTGCGAGAAGACACCTGACTGTGATAAGGATATGGACGAGGAAGGCCTGGACCTTTTGATAGATGGTGATTTTATCTCGGCAAAAGGCACTACACTCGGTGGAGATGACGGTATCGCGGTGGCATATGCGCTTGCTATTTTGGATGATGACAGCCTGTCACATCCACGCCTTGAGTTTGTATGCACTGTATGCGAGGAGGTCGGCATGGAGGGTGCTACAGGCATCGATGTGTCTATGCTTAAGGGAAAGAAGCTTCTTAATATGGACAGCGAGGAGGAGGGCGTGATGCTCGCAAGCTGCGCCGGTGGATGCAGAGCCGATGTGAAGCTGCCCGTAGAGAGAGAGACAGTGAGCGGAACAAAGCTTATTGTGAGCTTATCAGGTCTCACCGGCGGACACTCAGGCTCAGAGATTGATAAGGGAAGGGGCAATGCCAATACTCTTATGTCCAGACTGCTTCGCGACGCATCGGCACCTGTAGCTATAGCTTCTATAGATGGCGGCAGAAAGGATAATGCCATTCCAAGAGAGTGTACTGCACAGATTATTGTAGCACCTGATAAGGCTGCGGCAGTGAAGGCTTCGATAGAACAGGCAGCTGCTGAGATTGCGGAGGAGTTTAAGGCATCTGATCCTGACATTAAGCTTGCTGTGTCAGAGGAGACTGACTGCAGTGAGTCAGCTATAAGTGCAAAGGATAGCGCAAGGGTTATCGCACTTATCGAGGCACTGCCAAACGGCATCATCAGAATGAGCCGGGAAATCGATAAGCTTGTTGAGACCTCGCTTAATCTGGGAGTTTTAAAATCAGACGATGCTGCTGTCACTTTAAGATACGCAGTCAGAAGCTCTGTCGGTGTGGCTAAAAAGAGCCTTAAGAACCAGCTTGTATGCATAGCAGGCGCTTTTGCGGCAGAGGTTACATTTGAGGGCGATTATCCTGCATGGGAGTACAAGAAGGATTCAAAGCTCCGCGAGGATATGGTACGGATTTTTGAGGAGATGTATGGCAAAAAGCCTACAGTTGAGGCTATTCACGCCGGTGTCGAGTGCGGACTTTTAAGCGGCAAGATTGAAGGACTCGACTGCATATCAATGGGACCGGACATGTATGATATCCATACGACTGAGGAGAGGCTTTCAATATCCTCTGCAAAGAGGTCATATGAGTATATACTCAGAGTGATTGCGTGCAAATAAATATTTATTCAAGGCTTTTGATAAAGGAAAGAGGTGTCATATGATACCTCTTTTTAAATGCCCTGTGAAAATAGCTCAGATTGTGAAATCCGACAGATAGTGAGACATCTAAAATTGAGGTATTGCCGCGCTCGAACTGTTCCACGGATTTTTCAAGACGCACATTGTTGATATACTGCACGCAGGTCATGTTCATGTGTTTTTTGAAGAAACGCATGAAGTGGTATTCACTGAAATAGCAAAGCCCGGCAAGCTCTGCAACCTGGATGCTTTCGGCATAGTGCACCTCGATGTAATCGAGCACATTTTTGAGCTTATCGGAGGATGTGTTGACACTAAAATCAGCATTTTTTTCACTGTATTGCAACAATAGAAATATTGCCTGAAGCAGAAATGCCTTTAGAGCCAGCTCATAGCCGAATTCCTGACGGGAGTATAGATTTGTTATGCGCATGAAGCATTTGCAAAGGGATGAATATGCCGGATGCTTCGGTGCAATCAGGTAAGGCATGGCAAACTCATGGTTGATTAGCGGAGTCAGATATCTTGAAGAGCATATATCGGTATTGTTTCCACCTAAAAAATTGATATGGAATACATACGTTTCCGAGTAAAATTCGTCGCAGTCCCTTATTGAAATGGAATGTAGCAGCAGTGGCGGGATAAAGATGATATCGCCTTCCTTTGCTTCATATTCGAGCAAATCAATCTGATAGGTGCATGAGCCCTTTGTAATCAGTGTGAGCTCTGCCTCATCGTGCCAGTGTGTAGTGATGACAGGGTAATCTGCTGCAAGTCTTGTTATATATTTTTGAACGGGGAAAAATACTTCTCCGTGCTTTGCGTTTTCTTTCTGCCCGAGGGCAGGCGGATTATTGTTTTTCATATTGTTGTTTCTCCATAGCTTTTAAAACTATACCCTTAAATTATAAGAGCAGTATTGTGTTATAAAATGAAAAAATATTGCAAGAATTTATACTAAACACTTTCTATAATAGCAGTATAATACATCAAGACAAAGTGCTCAAGATGTAAATGAGAGCAAAATTTATGATTAGATAAGAGGTACACATTATGGAGAGAAAATGGTGGCATGACAAGGTGGCATATCAGATTTATCCAAAGAGCTTTCTGGATACAAACGGTGACGGAATAGGAGATTTAAGAGGTATCATTTCAAAGCTGGATTATTTAAAATCGCTTGGAATTGACATCATATGGCTGTCTCCGATATATAAATCGCCATTTGTGGATCAGGGATATGACATATCTGATTACTATGCGATAGCTGAAGAGTTCGGTACTATGGAGGAGTTTGATGAGCTCCTTGCCGAGGCAAAGAAGCGTGATATGCACATCATCATGGATCTGGTAATAAATCACTGCTCGGATAAGCACGAATGGTTTCAAAAGGCACTTAAGGATCCTGATGGAGAGTATGCTGATTACTTTTATTTCAGAAAAGGTAAAAACGGCAATCCGCCGAGCAATTACCGCTCTTATTTTGGCGGAAGCTGCTGGGAGAAGGTGCCGGGCACGGACAAGTATTATCTGCACATGTTTGCGAAGGAGCAGCCGGATTTAAACTGGGAGAATGAAAAGCTAAGACAAAAGCTTTATGAGATGATTAACTGGTGGCTTGATAAGGGCTTGTCAGGATTTAGAATAGATGCGATAATCAATATAAAGAAAAATCTCGATTTCCCTGATTTTGAGCCGGATGCAGAGGACGGACTGGCTGCCTGCTACAAGATGGTTGAAAGTGCAGAAGGTGTCGGAGAACTCTTAGAGGAATTAAAGAACAATACATTTAAGAAGTATGATGCATTTACGGTTGGCGAGGTATTCAATATGAAGCCTGAGGAGCTGCCGGAGTTTATCGGTGAGAATGGGCATTTTTCAACGATATTTGATTTTTGTGCACAGTGCTTAAGTGATGGAGAGCATGGCTGGTATGATGCACCGGAAATAGATTTTGACACATGGAGAAAGACCATTCTTGGTTCACAGCTTGAGACAGAAAAGTACGGCTTTAAGGCCAATATTATAGAAAATCATGATGAGCCGAGAGGTGCCTCAAGATTTTTACCAAAGCATGCTCAAAATCCTGCCGGAATAAAGATGTTAGGAACTGTCAGCGTACTGCTTCGAGGAATTCCGTTTATATACCAGGGACAGGAAATCGGTATGCAAAATGCAAAATGGAACAGTATAGATGAGTATGACGATATCAGCACAAAGGATCAGTACAAGGCAGCACTTGCAGCAGGCTTATCAAAGGAGCAGGCACTTGCAGCCTGTGGAAGGATGAGCAGGGATAATGCAAGGACACCTATGCAGTGGAGTGATGAGGCAAATGCCGGTTTTACCACAGCAAAGCCATGGCTTAAGGTCAATGAAAACTATAAGGCTATCAATGTTGCGGCGCAGGAAAAGGATCCTTCATCTGTTTTGAACTATTACAGAAGGCTTGTGGCACTCAGAAAGTCAGATGAATTTAAGGAGCTGTTCACCTACGGCAGATGTGTTCCGGCATATGAGGATACAGATGGCATCATGGCTTATTACAGAGAGGATGAAGATAAGCGCGTGCTGGTTGTGGCAAATTTTGGCAGTAAAGAGGCACAAATCAGGCTGGATGGCAGTGTGAAAAAGGTGCTTTTGTCAAACACAAATGATGCTGAAAAGAGCACTGTTTCAGTGGGAGCATCCGAGCTTAAGCTTGAAAGCTGTGAGGTTTTGGTGGTGCTTGTAAAATAGCATAATTTGATACAGCATTAAAGAAACCAGGCTGAATTTTTACAAAAAGAGACAGCTAAAAGAGATAACTAAAAGAGATAATGAAGAGACAAGGAGGGCATAATGAGCAAAAACAATAATGAAAAATGGTGGAAAAAGGCGGTAGTTTACCAGATTTATCCAAAGAGCTTTCAGGATTCCAACGGAGACGGCTTTGGTGATTTACAGGGTATCATCAAAAGACTTGATTATCTTGAGACACTTGGAATCAATGCAATCTGGCTTTCGCCGGTATTCAAATCACCGCAGGCGGACAACGGTTATGACATTTCGGATTACAGGGATATTGATCCGACGTTTGGCAGTCTCGATGATATGGAGGAGCTCATAAACGAGGCAAAGAAGCACAATATAAGGATTATGATGGATCTCGTCTTAAATCATTCTTCAAACGAGCACAGGTGGTTCAAGGAGGCTAAAAAGAGCAAGGACAATCCATACCATGACTACTATATCTGGAGAGACGGAGATGAAGGCGTGCCGCCAAGTGATATGAAGGCTTGTTTCGGTGGAAGCGCATGGGAATATGTGCCGGAAATCGGACAGTATTATTTCCATCAGTTTTTACCGGAGCAGCCGGATTTAAACTGGGAGAATCCAAAGGTCAGAAGAGCAATCTACGATATGATTCTCTGGTGGATGGACAAGGGAGTCGGCGGCTTCAGACTTGATGTAATCGACCAGATAGCAAAAGAGCCGGACAAGAGAATCACCATAAACGGACCAAGGCTTCAGGAATATTTTAAGGAACTGAGCAGGGAGACCTTCCAGAATGGCGACCTGATTACCGTGGGTGAGGCATGGGGCGCAGACACAGAGCGCGCAAAGCTTTACAGCAATCCGGATGGCAGCGAGTTTTCTATGGTGTTCCAGTTTGAGCACATAGGGCTTGACCAGAAGGAGGGCGGCGAGAAATGGGACCTTGCACCGCTTCCGTTTAAAAAGCTCAAAAAGATAATGGCTCACTGGCAGAATGAGCTCTACAACTGTGGCTGGAACAGTCTGTTCTGGGACAATCATGACCTGCCGCGTATCGTGTCAAGATGGGGCAATGACAGGGAGTACAGAGTGGAATCTGCAAAGATGCTTGCTATATTGCTGCACGGCATGCAGGGTACACCATACATCTATCAGGGTGAAGAGCTGGGCATGACAAATGTACAGTATGATATCGAGGATTATAAGGACTGTGAAATCATAAACATGTACCATGAGCGCCTTGAAAAAGGATACTCAAAGGATGAAATCATGAAGTCCATTTACGCAAAGGGCCGTGACAATGCAAGGACACCTATGCAGTGGGATGACTCGGCAAATGCCGGCTTCACCACAGGAACACCTTGGATAAAGGTAAATGACAATTACGACAAAATAAATGCCAAATCACAGGTGAATGACCCTGATTCAATCTTTAGCTGCTACAAGAAGCTTGTTCAGCTGAGAAAGGATTATCCGGTATTTGTTGATGGTAAATTCACACTTTTACTTGAGGATGATGAGAATATTTTTGCATACAGCAGAAAGAATGAAGAAAAAACCATGATTGTTGTGTGCAATTTCTTTGACAAGGAGATACCAATGCCGCTTGCAAAGGAGTGTGAGGGCATGGAGGTGCTGATTTCAAATTATAAGGATACCTCTGATATGTCAGTGCTCAGACCTTATGAGGCCAGGATGTATATACGATAGATAAAATTGATACCGCTTGTTTTTATAAAGGTGTTTTATAAAAGCAGGCGGTATTATTGTATTTTTTAAGGATAATGTATATAATAAGTTACCGAAAAAATTCAATGGACGATGAAAGGAACCAATTCCATGTTTGATATAATAATAATAGGCAGTGGTCCGGCAGGACTGTCTGCAGCAATATATGCAAAGAGAGCCAATCTGAATGTGGCAGTAGCAGAAAAAGAATACGAGGGGACAGGCCAGATAGCCGAGAGCGGAAATGTGAACAACTATCTGGGGCTTCCAAACATAAACGGATACGACCTGGGAGAAAAATTCAGGGAGCATGCAGTGTCTCTTGATGTAGAATTTATCGAAAAAGAAGCAGTGCAGATAGAAGCAGTGCAAAATGGTGAGAAAGAAGAATCAGTGATATACAGAGTGAAATTCGATGATGACACGATAGCAGAGGCAAGAGCGCTCATCTATACCGCAGGAGCATATCCGAGAAAGGCAGGAGTGCCGGGAGAGGATGAGTATACCGGAAAGGGAGTATCTTACTGCGCAATCTGTGACGGGGCATTCTATAAAGGAAAGACAGCCGCAGTGCTGGGCGGCGGAGATACCGCTTTGGATGATGCATTATATCTGTCCGATATATGTGAGAAGGTCTATCTGGTTCACAGAAGAGACAGCTTCCGCGGTGCACAGAGCACAGTTGAGCTCTTAAAGCAGAAAGAAAATGTAGAGCTTGTCCTAAACGAAGCAGTGACAGAAATATATGGAGAAAAAAAGCCGACAGGCATAAAGCTTAAAAGTGGCAGGACACTGGCTGTAGACGGAGTATTCGTGGCATATGGATCAGTACCGCAGTCAGAGCTTATAAAGAATCTGGTTCAGCTTGATGAGAGAGGATATGTAGTGGCAGGTGAGGACGGCATCACATATGCTGCAACAAAAAATGGTGACCATGGTAGAAGCGTCCAGCCGGGACTGTATGTGGCGGGAGATGTCCGTACCAAGACACTTCGTCAGGTGGTAACCGCAGTATCTGACGGAGCAAATGCCGCAACGACAGCCGCAGAGTATTTAAGGGACATTAATGGCTATAAACAAAATATATAACCACGCACAAATAATTTGTATAACTGATAGCATTGACTTTCAACACACACGTTTGTATAATAATCTCATCAATTCCTAGTAACACAATAGACTATGTAAGAATTAACGAGAAGAAGAAAACAATGAGATTTAATACAAGCTTACTTCATGCCGGCGTGACAAAAGAGGCAAATGGCTCTACACTGCCACCGGTATATCAGACAAGCGCCTTCGAGCAGGAGAGCGCGGCAGATCTGGAAAAAATATTTGAAAACAAAGCTCCGGGCTACTGTTACACAAGAGTTGCCAATCCTACGATTACAGCTTTTGAGAACAGAATAACAAAGCTCGAGGGAGGAATAGCATCGGTGGCATGCGCATCAGGAATGGCGGCACTGATGAATACCTTCTTAAATATACTAAGCAGTGGAGATGAGCTCATCTCAAGCGCCAGCCTCTACGGTGGCACGATAGATTTGTTCCATGATCTTGAGGCCTTCGGCATCACAACCAGATATGTCGAGAACAACAACTGGCAGCAGATAGAGGACAGCATCAATGAGCATACCAGACTGATTTTTGCAGAGACTATCGGTAATCCCTGTCTGGATGTCACAGATATTGAGAAGCTTGCAGAGATAGCACACGCACATGATATACCGCTTGTAGTTGACAATACCACATCGACAGCTTACCTGATACAGGTTTTAAAGCATGGAGCTGATATCGTGGTCAATTCATCTTCCAAATATATCAATGGAAGCAGCAATGCAATCAGTGGTATTCTGACAGACTCAGGTAAGTTCAAATGGGACAAGAACAGATATCCGGGTTTTGCAGATTATGTGAAGTATGGACCTATGGCATTTGTCGCAAAGCTGAGAAACAGTCTTTTCAGAAATATGGGTGCCTGTTTAGCTCCGGTGAATGCATACTTAAATATTATAGGACTTGAGACACTCGGTCTTAGAATGGAAAGAGAATGCTCTAATGCACTCGAGCTTGCGTCGTGGATAGAAAACAATTATCCTGACATAAAGGTTAATTATCCGGGGCTTGAGAGCAGTAAATGGCATGAAATAGCAAAAAAACAGCTCACAAACGGCTATGGAGCAATCCTTACAATCAGGGTTGGCAGCAAGGAAAAGGCATTTAAATTTATAGACAGTCTGACGATTCCATACACACTCAGCAATATCGGAGATACAAAGACACTTGTCATTCATCCGGGCTCCACAATCAGTCTTCACAGCACAGATAAGCAGAAGGAGGATGCAGGAGTATTTGAGGATCTTATAAGAGTCAGTGTGGGTATCGAGGATATAGATGACCTGAAGGAGGATTTTGCACAGGCTTTTGCAAATATAGCTGATTAAGCCATCATAATAAGGTATCAATGTGTATGCAAATGAGAGCGTGCATATGCATTTACATATAAAACAAAACATTAACATATTTACACAGTAAGGAGATTAAAAATGGCGGAGAAAGTTGATTACGCGGCCCTAAAAAAGGGCGGTTTCATGAGACAGAAGCAAAAGGGCTGTTTCTCGCTTAGAATTGCGGTTGTAGGAGGAAATCTTACAGCAGAAAATATCAAAACAGTAGCAGAGGTTGCTGAGAAATACGGACACGGATATGTTCATATGACATCGCGTCAGGGTATTGAGATTCCTTTTATCAAGGTTGAGGATATCAATGTGGTAAAAGAGGAACTGGCAAAGGGCGGTGTAGGAACAGGTGTCTGCGGACCGAGAGTACGTACTGTCACAGCGTGTCAGGGCTCAGAAATCTGTCCTAGCGGATGTATCGATACATACACTCTGGCTAAGGAACTTGATGAAAGATACTTCGGAAGAGAGCTTCCTCACAAGTTCAAGTTTGGTGTCACAGGCTGTCAGAACAACTGCTTAAAGGCTGAGGAAAACGATGTCGGAATCAAGGGCGGCATGACAGTAGAGTGCAGCCATGACGATTGTATCCAGTGTGGTGTATGTGTGAAGGCATGCCGCGAGGGTGCACTTAGCATGGAGGATGGCAGGATTGTCATCGACAGAGACAAATGTAACAACTGTGCGCGCTGCGTAAAGAGCTGTCCGACAGATGCATGGAAGGGAACTCCGGGATATATCGTATCGTTTGGAGGACTTTTCGGAAACCACATCTATAAAGGAGAGCAGCTTGTTCCGATTATCCGCGACAAGGAAACTCTTTTCAGGGTGACAGATGCAGCAATTAGTTTCTTCGAGAAGCATGCAAACGGTGGTGAGCGTTTCAGACTTACTCTTCAGAGAGTGGGCGAGGAAGAGTTCAAAAAAGAGATTCAGGCAGCATACGATGGTAAATAATCCCCGTGTATAGCAGGAAATATCCGGCATGCATAAACAACAACGGTTACGGCAAAAATATAATAAATATGAGTATAGGAAGGGAGATGCAAAATGGCAGATATAGCATTCGACGATCAGGTAGATATAACTGACAAGGTTTGCCCTCTTACATTTGTAAAGGCAAAGGTAGCAATAGAGGAATTAGATGACGGTGAGGTGCTTGCAATCCGTATGAATGATGGAGAGCCGGTACAGAATGTTCCAAGAAGCATGAAGGAAGAGGGACATAAGATACTTAAGCTCGAGGACAACGAGGATGGAACATACACTCTTTACGTCAGAAAGGTTGAGGACTAATCATGGCAGCAAGAATTTCAAAGGCGGATTTCGATGAAAAAGTATTAAAAAGCAAGCTTCCGGTAATTGTTGATTTTTACTCGGATTCATGTGTGGCCTGCAAGAAGCTGGCACCGGTTCTCGGAGATATCGAGGATGATTATGAGGATAAGCTTCACGTATACAAGGTCAACACAAACTTTGACGGAGAGCTCGCTGATGAGTATGAGGTAACTGCGAATCCGACACTGCTTTTCGTAAAAGACGCAGAGGTCTTAGATAGAAAGGTCGGCGCACAAAAGCCTGCCGATTTGAAAGCGTGGGTTGAAGAATTATTATAGTCTTTAGATTATTATATAAAGCAGTCTGATACAGGATAATAACACTTACAGATACCACAATCTGTGACACAGGAGGAAATAAAATGACTATCACAGTAGCAGGAGAGAAGAAAGAATATAAGGATGGACTTACATTACCGGAGCTTATCGAGCTTGAGAATGTAGATATGCCTGAGTATGTAACAGTTTCAATAAATGAGGAATTTGTTGCCACAGAGGATAAGCCAAAGACAGTGCTTAAGGATGGCGACAATGTAGAGTTCCTTTACTTCATGGGAGGTGGATGCTAATGGCAATGACTGATGAGCAGATCGAGCGCTATTCACGCCACATTATCCTTAATGAGGTGGGCGTTAAAGGTCAGAAGAAATTATTAAAGGGCAAGGTGCTTATTATCGGTGCCGGCGGACTTGGAGCTCCGGCAGCCATGTATCTTGCAGCAGCAGGAGTTGGCACAATCGGTATTGTGGATGCGGATGATGTAGATTTATCCAACCTGCAGAGACAGATTATCCACGGAACAGCCGATGTGGGAAAAGCCAAGGTAAAGTCAGCAAAAGAGACAATAAACGCCATGAACCCGGATGTTCAGGTCAATACATACCGTATGTTTGTAGATGCGTCAAACATCAGAGAGCTTATAAGGGATTATGATTTCATCATCGATGGAACTGACAATTTCCCGGCAAAGTTCTTAATCAACGATGCATGTGTGCTTGAGAAAAAGCCGTTTTCACATGCAGGAATCATCCGTTTCAAGGGTCAGCTCATGACATATGTGCCGGGAGAGGGACCTTGCTACAGATGTGTATTCAAGAATCCGCCACCAAAGGATGCAGTGCCTACATGTAAGCAGGCAGGCGTTATCGGAGCTATGGGCGGAGTAATCGGTTCGCTTCAGGCTATGGAAGCTATCAAGTATTTAATCGGTGTTGGAGAGCTGCTCACAGGATATCTGCTTACATATGATGCACTCACCATGGAGTTCCACAAGATTAAGCTTCCAAAGGATACACACAACTGTGCAGTCTGTGGCGACCATCCGACCATTCTCGAGCCAATCGACTACGAGCAGGAGGTCTGCGAGGAGACAGCGGGCAGATTTGATGCACCTCGTACACAGGAATAAAAAGACAGTAAGGAAAGGAACGATATGAGTATCATAAGAATGAAATATCCGTTTCTGGATGAAATAGCAAAATATGCTAAAGAGCATCTGCCGGAGGAGGCGTGCGGTCTGATAGCAGGCAGTGAGGACGAAAACGGTCGTCTCATCACAAAGGTATATTACCTGACGAATACAGACCATGCCGAGGACCATTTTACAATGGATCCAAAGGAGCAGCTGGCAGCCATAAAGGACATGAGAGCAAACGGTCTTAAGCCGCTTGGCAACTGGCATTCACACCCGTCTAGCCCTTCAAGGCCATCGGATGAGGATATAAAGCTTGCATACGATCCAAATGCGAGCTACATGATAATGTCGCTTATGGCAGAAAATCCTGTAATCAACTCGTTTCATATCGAGGGTGGACAGGTCACGAAAGAGGATTTACGAATATATTCTGATGAATATTACTTCTAAATCATATGTTAATGTTTTGAGTCGCAGCGAAAGCTGCAAAGAAAAGTCAGCTTCATCGAAGATGGCTTTTCTTTTTTAGAGAAAGATGTTATTATAGCATGTATATTTAATAAAACGAAAGAGCGTTCGAAAATGAAATTAAAAACGAAGGAACTTACAACATGTGCACTTTTTGCGGCACTTATAGCAGTTGGAGCATTTATCAAGATTGATATTCCGCTTCCTATGTACACCATGCATTTTACATTACAGTGGTTCTTTGTGCTGATGGCGGGATTTCTGCTCGGGGCAAAGCTGGCATCGCTTAGCGTGATAGTGTATCTGTGCATCGGACTGGTGGGAGTGCCTGTATTTGCGGCAGGCGGTGGTCCTACATACATTTTAAGACCGGGCTTTGGATTCCTCTTAGGCTTTGTGCTTGCAGCATTTTTAATCGGAGCTATCACAGAAAAGCTTAAAAAGACCAATGCGTTTACACTCATTCTTCCGGCAACGGTCGGACTGGTGGCATATTATACAGTTGGAGCAATATACTTTTACTGCATGAAGAATTTCTATGCGGCAACACCTGTCAGCTGGGGCATCGTAATAGTAGATTATTGTCTGATAACTGTTGCACCGGACTTTATATTATGCGTATCGGCAGCAGTGTTTTCAGCCAAGCTTCATCCTGTTTTTGCAGGAATGCTCAATGGATACAGTGTGAAGCATAAGGCAAAAAATAAAGCATAAAGCGTATAATAAAGTATAAAATAAGGCATGAAATAATATATGAAATAAAGTATGGATATGGTATTACAGGGAGATAAAAATGGCGTATTTTCCGATGTTTGTGGATATGACGGAAAGAGAGTGTCTGATCGTCGGCGGTGGAAATGTGGCATACCGCAAGGTGATCGTAATGCTGGATTTTGGCGCGAAGGTCACGGTTGTGGCAGAGGATATATGTGAAGAGCTTGGAAAGCTTACAATTGAAAACCAAATTACTTTTATAAAAAGAAGGTTTGAACGAAAAGACTGTGACGGCATGGAAATGGTTATCGCTGCCACTGATGACAATGCTTTAAATCATGAGATTGCAGAGTATTGCAAAGCTAATGGCATCATGGTAAATGCGGTCGATCAGAAGGCTGATTGCAGCTTTATTTTTCCGTCATACATAAAGGAAAAGAATCTTGTTGCGGCATTTTCGAGCGGAGGAAACAGCCCTGTGCTGACTCAGTATCTGAAATGCAAAGAACAGGAGATTCTTACTCCGTTTCTTGGTGAGCTGAACGAATACATGGGACAGATCCGCGAAAAAGTAATAGCGCAATATGACACTCAAGCCGAGAGAAAGCGTGTGTTTAAAGAAATATTGTGTGCAGCTATTGATAATGGAAGGATTCCGGAAATATAGTTTAAAGTATGGTATTACAGATTTTAAGTTGTTGTTCATTTATAAATGGAAAATGGCATGATCCGTAGGAGAGTAAAATGAGGTATTTAATAGGAACGAGAGGCTCAAAGCTTGCACTCGTTCAGACTGATTATGTGATAGATAAGTTAAAAAGAGCATATCCGGATGATGATTTTAAGGCTGTCATCATAAAGACAACAGGCGATATAGAGCAGAAAAAGGCACTCGATAAGATTGGCTCAAAGGGTATCTTCGTAAAGGAGATAGAGGATGAGCTTTTATCGGGAAAGATTCATATGGCAGTCCATTCCATGAAGGATATGCCTGATGAACCGGCAGCAGGGCTTACATTTGCAAAGACATGGAAGCGCGAGGATCCAAGGGATGTACTGGTGCTAAAAAATGCCGCTTCACTGGATGAGCTTCCACAAGGAGCTGTGATAGGAACCGGAAGCAAGCGCAGAAAGTATCAGCTTTTAAAGCTGCGCCCTGACCTTAAGGTGGTCGGCATACGCGGAAATATCGATACGAGGCTTCGCAAGCTATATGATGGTGAAATTATATATGAAGAGGTTGCCGATAATACTGTAAATAACAATGAGATAGCTAACGAAAAACAGAATCAGTATAACGAATATAGGCTGGATGGAATCGTACTTGCAGCGGCGGGAATAAAGCGTATCGGAAGAGAGTCTGAGATCACACAGTACTTTTCGGAGGATGACATGATTCCGGCTCCGGCACAGGGGACACTGGCGCTTGAGCTACGTGCTGACAATGCTAAGCTGATGGCAAAGCTTGATGCTTTGTCAGATGAGAAAACCAATCTGTGCGCAGGCCTTGAGAGAGAATTTTTAAAGCAAATCGGTGGAAACTGTCATCTGCCTGTGGCTGCATACTGTGATATTGTAAGTGAAAAAGACCGCGGTAATGACAGCAACAAAAATAACAGGCTAAAGCTTCTTGCGATGTTTGGCTCAGAGGATGGGAAAAAGCTTGCAAGGACAGAGCAGGTATGGGATATGACATCAGACAGAAACAATATTGTGGAGCGTGCGGTGCACGATATTCGGTATAAATTAGAAATCGACTAAAAAAATATCAAGTCATAATTTTTAATATATAATAATTCAGTAGAAAAATAATTGGGAAAATCATGAGAGAAAACACAGGAAAAGTAGTATTAGTTGGAGCAGGACCGGGAGATACGGGCCTGCTTACTTTAAAAGGAGAAAAATATATAAAACAGGCGGATTGTCTGGTGTATGACAGACTATCGTCACCACAGCTTCTTTCAATGGCAAAGGCAGGCTGTGAGCTTATTTATGTGGGCAAGGAAAATCACAAGCATGTCATGAAGCAGGATGCCATAAACGAGCTTTTATACGAGAAATCAAAATGTCATGAGCTTGTAGTCCGATTAAAGGGTGGAGATCCGTATGTCTTTGGAAGAGGCGGAGAGGAAGCACTCTACCTGGTAGATAGAAATGTGGATGTAGAAGTGGTACCGGGTGTCAGTTCATCGGTTGCAGCGCTTGCGGCTGCAGGAATACCTATCACACACAGAGGCATAGCAAAAGGCTTTCAGGTCATCACTGCGCACAGCAGAAGGGATGAGGAGGCAGATATAGACTATTCCCTTCTTACAGATGAGACAATCACCTGTGTATTTTTGATGGGACTTGCGCATGTAAAAAGCATTGCAGCAGGGCTTATGAAAGCAGGACGAAGAGCGGATACTCCGGCAGCAGTGATATCGAACGGCACACTTGCTACGCAGCGCAAATGTATAGGAACGCTTGCGGATATCGGAGAAAAAATCGAGGAAGCAAAGCTGACATCACCGGCTATAATCGTTGTGGGGGATGTGGTTTCACTGAATGACAGGCTTGATTTCTTTGAAAAAAGACCACTGTTTGGAAGAAAAATCACAGTACCGTATATCAAAACAAACGAATTGATAGCAAAATTACAGCAGCTTGGAGCAGATGTCACACCGGTTAAGACAGGCATAATAAACCCGATAATAATTCCTGAATTTGCCGATAAGGTAAGATCGGCAGACTGGATAGTTTTTACAAGCAAAAACGGTGTAAGATCATTTTTCTATAATCTGGAGCTGACAGGGGCAGACATCAGGATTATAGCAAATGCAAGGTTTGCAGTGGTGGGAAAAGCTACAGAAAAAGAGCTTGCAAAGCATCACATAAATGCAGATATTATTCCGGCAGAACAGACCGGAAAAGGACTTGCAGATGCAATGAAATTATGTATGCCGTATGCCTATGGAGTAAATGATGAGGATACATTTGATTTAGGGAAAAATAGTACATTGGATTTAAGCAATGATAATATATCTGATAAAATGTGTAAAGTCTGCATTTTCTCGGCAAAGGAGGCTTCACCTGACCTTGAGGCAGGACTTAAAGAAATATGTGAATTAGAAAAAATTGATGCATATGTAAATGAGCAGGCATATGAGAGTATTCCTGAAAGCATTGGAAACATGGTAAGTGAAGCTGTTTTTACAAGCGCATCAAATGTGGAAAGATTTTTTCATATGCTGCCGGAGAATGCATACGTGGAAACAGCATACTCGATAGGTGAAAAAACAACAGCAGCATTAGAGCAGCACAATGTCAGAGAGATACTGCAAGCTGATGACAGCAGCTGTCTCTTATACACATCTCCGAGCCCACGAGACGGACTCCTATCTC
>ENA-OZGV01000506-OZGV01000506.1-human-gut-metagenome-genome-assembly--contig:-NODE-506-length-20881-cov-5.225775_pt1 | contig 20881 bp, 17 predicted proteins | sample MGYA00245120_ERZ653665 | MGnify/ENA primary metagenome ERZ653665 (study PRJEB26926, sample SAMN06165250) | human gut metagenome | biome: ENVO:00009003; feature: ENVO:2100002; material: ENVO:00002003... | reverse complement strand
ACGAGATAGGAGTCCGTCTCGTGGGCTCGGAGATGTGTATAAGAGACAGGCCCGAGGCGCTGGACAAGGTCGCCGACCGCACCGGCAGCCGCGACCTGCGCCTGTTCGCCACGGCCGTCGATATCTCGCAGCAGACCGGCGGCTCGCTCGCCGACATCACCGAGAACGTCGGGCAGACCGTCCGCGCCCGCGTCGAGGCACGCAAGACCATCAAGTCGAAGACCTCGCTCAACCGCATCGAGTCGCAGATCATGGTCGGCCTGCCCGTCTTCATGATGGCGGCACTGCTCGCGATCTCGCCCTCCCACCGCGAGTTCTACAGCCAGCCCTCCGGCTGGGCACTTATCGCGCTGGCCGTCGTTCTGGACGCGCTTGCCTACCTCATGATGAGGAAGATGGGCGACGTCAAGCTCGACTAGGCGCCGGATAGATTGGAAGCACCGTGAACATCGAAATCCTGCGCGGCGTCGCGCTGTCGCTGTGCGCCGCGACGATCGCCGGCCTGCTGTCCTTCGTGGGCCTCAGGCGGCTCGGCGGCATCGAGTCCGGCCCGGTCAAGCGACCGAGCCGCCGCCATCGCGGCGAGACCCGCCTGGACACGCTCACCTACAGCGTCACGCGATACGTGCCCATGAGCGAGAAGGTCGCCGACGCCACGCGCGACATGCTCTCGCGATCGGGCGTCACCATGCCCGCCGCGTCGTTCTGGGCCATCCGCGTGGCATCGTTTTCCGCCGGCGCCGCCGCGGGCCTTGTCGCCATGCCTCTCGTCGGAGGCGTGCAGGGGCTCGCCGCGGCGAGCGCGCCCGCCGCGCCGAATGGCGCGACGAGCTCGACCGCCAGCTGCCTGACGCACTGGACCTCATGGCCATCTGCATCTCTGCTGGATCGTCGTTCGAGGGCGCACTGGCATCGGTCGGCACCCGCATGGACGGGGCGATCGCCGAGGCCTTCGCCCGCGTCGCCAAGGAGGCGGCTTACTCGAGCCGTTCGGAGGCCCTGCTGGGACTGGCCGAGCGCGCCCAGGTGAACTCGATCACCTTCTTCACGGCGTCGCTCGTGCAGGCCGAGCGCGCGGGATCGTCGCTGGTGGACATCATCCGCATGCAGGCCCAGTCCGTGCGCACCGAGCGCCGCCTGAGGGTCGACGACATGACCAACAAGCTGTCCACCAAGATGCTCTTCCCCATGCTTCTGCTCATGCTGCCCTCGATCATCATGCTCATGCTCGCACCGATGGTCCTACAGCTCGGCGAGTTCTTCTAATCCCCAACCAAGGAGCCATCCGATATGAACGACAGATATCTCGACGAGGCCGTGGCCGTCACGGTCTCGGGCAAGAGGGTCCCGATCCTCACCCATACCTGCAAGGGCTTTATCGAGCGCTTCTGCGGGCTCATGCTCAAGCGCGAGGTACCCGAGGCCTGCGGCCTGTACTTCCCTGGCTGCCGGTCGATCCACACCTGCATGATGCGGGTGCCCATCGACGTCGTCTGGGTGCGCGAGGGCGAGCCCGGCGAGCTCGATGCGGTATCGCTCGATGTCGCGCTCAAGCCCTGGCGGTTCTTCGCCGCGCCGCGCGGCGCCACCGGCTGCGTGGAGTTCCGCGCCGGGTCGTTCGACCCCGCGGACAGGCCGGCCGAGATCGCGCGGCCGAAGAAGAGGAAATAGGCGATTTCGGCCGCAATGCCGCCGTCTGCCTGTGTAGGCAGGCGGCTTTTGGGTATCGCGCCCGGTTTGCCTTCGCGTTTTCCATGGGTGGCGGCATGGAGGGACCCCATCCGTCCCGTAGGGCCGCCGGATGTGGGAAACGCCTCGCGGCCGGCTTCGGCGGAACGGGGTATGAGTCAAAAGGAGCTTGCCGAGGCGGCAGGCCTCACACCGGCCTCGGTGAGCAGGTACGTCAACGGCGAGCGGCTGCCGTGGCCTGCCACGATCGCCGCGATGTCGCGCGCCCTCGGGGTCGAACCGTCGGACATCATCGGAACCTCCTGCGATCAGGAGCTGGATGACGCCGTGCACCACGTAGCCCGCAATGCGGACAGTCTCACGGAAGCGCAGCGCGCCGAGCTTATCGCCGCACTTGCGAAGCGCTAGGGAGATCGGCGGACGGCCGAGGTCGATATGCTCAAATATAGAATCTGAGGGCGCGTCTATACCTTGCCGGAGTTGGGTAAGATGGCCGTAGAAGACGATGCGTCCCCGTGTGAGCAACAAGGAGCGCGGGCGGCCTAGTTTTCAGCTTTGGTTAGATGCCCGGGCTCCACCCCGGGCATCTGCGTATCAACTCCGGTCCACCGGGTAGAATCACAGGTGAACGAAGCGGACCCTGCGCAGGTTGCTAGCCAGTTACGCGGGCGATGCGGATTTCAGGTTTAAAGGCCGGGCTGCACTCCCGGCCTTTTTCTGCGACAACCCCGCCGCCCGCCTGCTCGCGGGGTGCGTCGCCCTTCAATTCCAGCCAATCTAATATGGGCGTCTACCTGCTGCGTTGGGACGATTGACGATGATCCGTTGGGACGATTGACGGTAGCCCGTGGGCATGGCGTCCGGGTACATATCGCCCTTGGGTCTCCTGCGGATGAACAGGGCGAACGCCCTGTCGGTTTCGGCAGGGCGCCGCTTGCAATCGGAGATATGTTTTGAGGGAAGGGAGAGGGGCCGTTTTCGCCCGGCCCCGGGGCGCGCACCTGCGTTGCCCGCGTTCCCAAGGTGTGACAGCATAAGGAACGGGTTCCGCTTGCTATCGATTCTACCTTGTGGCGCGGCGTTCCATCTGGCGGCCCCATTTCTCCATATCCGGTCGAGGATGTAGGGTTTTTGCGGTCTGAGCGCATCTTTTAGGCAGTTGCGGGGTATACCTCCTGCCGAATCTGAAAGATCTCTGGAAGGCGTGAGTATCTATGAAGTCGATCATCGACCCTGCCGGCGAACACGGCGCCCATATGCTCTGCATGGCGGCGGTATAGTTGTTCGGTTGGGAGTGCGATCCCGCGAGGGACGGGCGGCTCACGATCGCCGAATACCGCGAACAGTTTTTGGGCAAGGTGGGCCATCGGGCGACCATCTCGGGGCACATGGGCTCGAAACGCGGCACCGCGGCGAACCTCGCGAAGGTGCGCTGCACGCTCGCGCAAGTGTTCGACAGCTTCGCTATCTTCACCGTGAACGACGGCAGGCACACGCAGCCGGGACGCCGCCGGACCCTGTGCGTCGATTTCGCCTCGGTCCATTCCGGCGATACCGTAGTCGAATGGCTCTAGGCGGGTCGCGACCGCGATTCCGCAGGACTGAAAGGAAACGACCATGACCGAGAAGAAGGCCGCCTTCGGGAACAACTTCAGCCCCGAACAGCGGGCCGCCGCACTGAAGCGCGCCGCCGAGATGCGCGCCGCGCGCGCCGAGTACCTTGCCCGCGTCAAATCGGGCGAAGTGACCATCGCGACCGCCCTGGCCGAGGGCAAGGATAATCCCGTCGTCGGGCGCATCAAGGCGAAGCGTCTGCTCATGGCCCTGCCGGGTATCGGCTCGGCGAAGACGCAAAGCGCCATGACCGCAATCGGCATCGCGGAGTCCCGCCGCGTCGCGGGCATCGGGCAGCGCCAGGCCGAAAAGCTCATCGAGCTTTTCGGGTAGATGCGCACGCTGCGTTGCCCCAACGGGCAATGAGGAACCATATGCGAGGCCCCGGAGCCGTCGCCCATCGGGCGGCGGCTCTTCCCTTTCGCGTTCCAGGGCGTCTGGGGTGCGAGTGAGTGCTTCCCGTTCGGGAAACATGGACGGGCGCGGGGCGGTCGGGGTCCAGCGCGGATAGCATCGATGGCGAATATACCCGCGCCGCCGGACGGCGCCCGATGAAAGGACCGACCGCCATGTTGTGGAACTACGACGTCAGCGACAAAGAAGAAGCGGAGCGCATGGCCTCGCTCTACGGCGAGGACTTCACGCGTGCCGTCGAGCCCGGAATGGAAGTCGAGACCGGCCGCAACCTCGTCCGACGCTGCGGCAACGAACTCGGCGTCGCCACCTGGGAGGCGTACGACTTCGACCCGGACACCTGGACGTGCGAAACTTTCTCGAATCGCGAGGCGGCCGAGCTCTGGCTTTCCGGGTCCCTTTACCTGGACGAGTGTAATGAGCTGGAACATGCCGGTGCTCCTCGGGGCGCTCGCCGTCGCCACCGAGCAGAACCAGCGCGCGATCGGACGCCTGCTCGCGGACAGGAAATTCGAGGACATGCCCGAGCTGCCGGATGCCATCAATCCCATGGAGGCCGCCTTCGCCGAGGCCAAGGGGAAGCTCCTGGAGTGGAAGGAGGGCGGCCACGGCGACGGCATGTATTATCACGACACCGCCTCATCCTACCTCGCTGACTACCACGACATGGCCGACGAGATCGGCCGTCCCCTCCTGGAAGGCATCGACGAGATGATCGAATACGGCTACGTCGACGAGTCCGGCATCTACGAGAACCCCTTCGCGGCAATCGGCACCATGCTCGCCGAAGCCGCACTTGAGCATGCACGCGCAGACGCCGAGTACTTCGACGAGGACTTCCGCATGCGCGCCACGGAGGGCATCGATATGTGGGCCGTCGCCCGGGAAATCGCCAAGACGGTCCCGGAGGCCAAGCCCGCCGAAGAGGAGCCCGCGCAGGCGCGCGGACCCAAGCACTAGATCCCCGGAGTAAGCATGACCAGAAAACACGCAACCATGACGGACGGTGAGGGCATCTGCCTCGCCTTCCAATCAGAGCACGGCGGCTTCGATTGCAGCGAGGCCGCCATCGACCGCGTCTCGGGTGCGCTCATCTGCAACGACGGCACGTTGGAGGGCCTGGGCGAGGGCGTCGCCGATGCGGCGATCTACCCCACCGCCGAGATCTTCGCCGGCGCCCGCCTGCTCGCGCTTGACCGCGCCGCCGAGGGCTACGCCAACGGCCGGGATGCGCACGCGATCGATGCCGCGGCGAAGTCCGTGGCGGAATCGGTGCGCCGCAACTGCATCGAGATCGGCGGTGCCGGCGCCTCGATGATCGATTTCGCGGGACACCCGTTCGCCGCATCGCAGTGGATCGGCGAGAACTTCAAGACCTCGATCAGCGAGGTGGACGCGCGCCGCCTCATGCAGGACCTCACGCTCGTAGATATCGCCAGGCTCGACCGCTCCCGCCCCCTCATCGAGGGCATGGGCGCCCAGGCGCACGAGGGCATCCTGGCGTTCCTGGACGGCATGGAGGAGCTTCGTGCATCGTCTGTCGATGTCGAGCTGTTCGACCGGCTGATGACCGATGATTTCAACGTCGTCCGCACGCTCGGCCGCGACAGGTCCCGCGAGCTCGGCACCGTCACGATCCACGGGCGCGATATCGAGATCTCCTGCACGCTTGCCGACGGGTTCTGCGCGACCGCGCGACCGCAGGCGGGCACCATCCTCACCTTCAGCTCGAGGCGCCTCGGCTGGCACGGCTTCCAGTCCTCCCCCCTCTCGTTCGGGGGCTCCACGGTCTCCATCCGCCACGACATGCCGAGCGCGAGGCTCACCCGCGACTTCGACCTCGCGGCACTCTCCGCCGAGGCGGAGACCGCCATGCGCGAGCTCGGCGTCCCCGTCCCGGCGGCGCTCAAGTACGTCAAGGAGGAGTGCGAGAGGGTTTCCGCGCGCTGCGACGAGATCGAGGCGAAGGTCGGCGCGGCCGTCGATGCCCTCGCGCAGGCGCCTGCGAAGGGCATGAGCCCCGCGGCCATAGCGGCTGCCGCCAAGGCGGCAGCGCATGCCGGTGAGACCGGAAGCGCAGACATCAAGGTACACAGGTAGAAAGAGGTGTGCGGGATGAGCCTCCCCGATCTAGATATCCTGGAAGTAAAGTCCGTCTCAGATATGATTTCCGTTTTCGAGACCCCGGCTGACGATGCCGCGAAGCTAATCGGCGAAGATGACGTGGCGATCTTCTCGCCGCAATTGGACCTCATGATCGTGACCTCGCAATATGACCTCGAGGAGCCGGTCACGACGAGCCAGACGGTCATTTTGAGCGTGGCCGATGCTGAGTGCACGTGGCCCGATCCGCCCGAATATGTATCGGACATCGTCTTCGAGTGCCGTTGGCCGTCCGGCGCAAATCTCGTCACGGAGTTCCAGACCTTCTCCGACGAGAATGCCACGCCCTCGGCATCCCTCGAGTACTACCGTAAGCGTTTCGCCGAAGGCGGAACCTGCATGGTCTTCTCTGAATATGATGAAGCGTACCTGCTCGATCTAAAGGGCAAACGGCACGCCTCACGGGTAGATAACCAGGACGGGACCCCCATTGCCGGGAAACGCCCGGCAGCCGATACGGCGAGCCCCGCCGACCTGGCACATCGCGCCGCGTGCGCCGCGCGGCGCAGCCGCGTGCAGATGGAAGACGCGGCCACGCATCTCGTCCGCCACTGATTTTCGGAGGTTTTCCATGTTCATGTACGCGGTGAAGAAGCCGGCCGTGGCGGCCGCGGCGGCGTTGGGCGAGGACGGCACCGCCGTCTTCTGCGAGGGACCCGGGCTGCTTTTCGCCTCGGCCCGGGGCGAGGCGCCCGATGCCGGTATCACGACCGCCATCTTCAATGTCGAGAAAGGCGACATCCACGACGGCGACAGGTGGTTTCCCGGTGCCGGGAGTATCGCCGAGGTCGTCTTCGATATGCCCGCGCCGCTGGGCGAAAAGCTCGCCGGCAGGCTCGAGGACTCCACGTTCCTAATCGGTATCTTCAGGGATGAAATCGCCTCGCTTAGCGAGGAGTGCGACGTCATCACGGGGGCCAACATCCATGTCGGACCGCCCGCGCAGCTGGAGATGCCCGCGCCCCATACGGAAACCAAGGCCTCCGACGAGATGAAATGCCCGGTCCTTGAGATCGATCCCGGCAAGATCCGCGCACCGTATATCGTCGCCAAGGAGGCGGCCGCCGCGGCGAAGCGCGGGGCCTGCGGCAATGAGGGCGGAAGCCGCAGCGCGAGGCTGTGAGGATGTCCCTCTAGAGTCTCGCCGTTCGGTGCGAGTGCCGCGTTCTGCACGACGGGGAACAGAACTCGCGCCTCTTCCCCTTGGTCTTTACCAAGATGCCGTTCCCGCAATACTTGCACGTTGCGACGATGTAGCCGTAGCGATAGAAGACGGCACCGAACATCGCGGCGGCCGTCGAGTGGAAACGGTATATGGGCGCCGGCTCGTCATCGAAAATCGAAGGCGCGTCCACAGACCACCCTAGCGGATTGCCTCCAACCGTCGTCAGCCCTGCCAGCATCTCTGCGACGGACTCCACGAAGACGACCGCCCCGTCCCCCTGGGAGCCGGTATCGTCGATGCCCAGATACAGCTGGGTCCGCTCGACCTCCGGCTTCCAAGAGACATCGAAGAATGACGCAGGTTCGCCGGCCCCATCTCGCGCGGACATCAGAACCGCATTGCCGAGCGAACCGGAGAAATCCCCGTCCCCCTTCGGCCTGCGGTCGAAGATGCGCGTCTCAAGCGGGTTGACGACCATATAGGCGAAGACCTTCCCAAAACGCCTCGTCGAGTAGTTGAGGGTCATGTCGATAGAAGGGTCGTGTTTGAAGGGTATGGCCCAATAGGAGCCCTTGGGCTTCCTGGCGATCTGACAGCGGCGCATTTCGTCGAAATGCCTGAAACCGCTTCTCTCGAGAACGTCATCGTACCCGGCGGCGATGTTCGCCATCAGTCTCAGCACCAACGACCCGAGGTTTCGGCATAGCACGATATCCTCCAGGGGCTCGACCACGACGGTACACCCGGGATCGGCCTCCCGCCACCTCCTCAGCTCGTCGATGCCGCCAGACTCGATAAGGCCGTGCCTCTTGACGTCGCGCGAGACGGAGGCCCGGGACGGATAAAGCGACGAAGCGCTGCCCGTCGCAGACGTCCCCTCAAGGCACAACTGAAGGTAAAGAAACTTCTCATTGCAACGTTCGAAGCCGCGCTCGCCGCTAATGGACCCATCGACGATCTCGATGGCCTCGGAGATGGAAAGTCTTCTTCCCTCCTCCCTATAGATGCCGCGGTCGACAAGCGGGCCCGATTCCGATATGGCCTCGACGAGCTCGTCGAGCGTGCCCCAGCGTAGCAGGCGTTCGGCCAGCTCGGAGCCCATAGGCGCCGCGGCGGGCACCGGATCGCCGGATCCGACCACCTCGATCAGCGAATGGAATCCTGTGCTCCGGTTCCTTGCGATGAATACGCTTCTGATCATCTTCCAATCAACCCCGACCAAGATACTAGCTGTCGATATTCGCAATCTACCCACGGCATCCAGTTAATTTCAGGTCGTTATTGATTCTTCCAAATGCCAACCGTCAATATCCGGATGCCCGGGACGACATATGAAAAGACGGCGCCGGACGGGGTTCTCCCGGGCCGGCGCTTCCCGTTCGGGAAGGTGCGTTGGCGTGCGCGGCCCATGGGGATACGGTATCCGGGATAACGCACAACCGACCATGAAGGCGAGGCACCGATGGCGCGCCGCTCCCGCAAAAGTCTACAGGCAGAAGGACAGCTCTCCCTTTTCGCCATGACGGACGACTTCCTGTTCGCCGTGACAGAAAACACGGAGAATGCCGTTGACAAAGCCGCCGAGTCGCGGTCTTATGTAAGCCAAATCGCGGGCGAGGCGCCCGCCGACGCATCTCGGAAGGGAGACGAAGATGGCCGTCCTGAAGCAACCGTACACCGGAGTCCGCGGCATGAGGTACCAGTTCATGCTGGACAACCTGCCGGAGCAGGTAGCCGAGCTGAAGGCATCCGGGGAGACGGAATCCTATCTCGAGCAGATCGAGACGGCGTATCGCAACCGGATCAGCGAGCTCACGCCGGGCTGCATGAAGTCGTGCGGGGCGACGACGGAACTCCGCTCGAACGACCTGCCGAGCTTCATCAAGAAGGCGAACTCCGCCGAGGCGATGGCGACCGAGATCGCGATCAAGGAGATCATCGAGGCCATGTAGAGGCCGCCGCCGTGGCGGAAGCCGCGGATGGCGCCGAGTCCATCGACGCCGCCGCAGGCGTGGACTCGCAGTGCGCGGGCAGCCCCATCACGCGAGCCAGGAAGAACCTGGCGGCCCTGGAGGCGCTTGCCGCCGCCGAGGAGCGCGGCAGCGCCACCGCCGAGGAAATCGCCGCCATGGAGGCCTATTCCGGCTGGGGCGGCGCCCAGAAAGCCTTCTCAGAGAAGGCCGAGGGCGAGTGGGGCGAGATCCGCGACGGGCTCAGGGAGCTGCTGAGCGAGGACGAGTTCGCGTCCCAGCGCCATACCGTCCTCACCGCCTTCTACACGCCGGCGCCCGTCATCGGCGGCATCTACGACGCGCTGCGCGAGGCCGGCATCGGCCATGGCGACACGCCCGCGGCGATTCTCGAGCCGGGCTGCGGCACCGGCAACTTCATGCGCCTCGCGCCCGCCGACCTCGCCCTGGACTTCCACGGCGTGGAGCTCGACCCGATCTCGGCGCGCATCGCGCAGGCGCTCTGCCCCGAGGCGCACATCACCGCCGCCGGCCTCGAGGAGTGCCGGGTCTCCCCCGCGTCCTTCGACGCCGCCATCGGCAACGTGCCCTACAGCGGCGATATCAAGATCGACGGCATGCCGATCCACGACTACTTCATCAAGAAGAGCGTCGAGGCGGTGCGCCCCGGCGGCGTCGTCGCGGTGCTCACCAGCCGCTACACGCTCGACAAGAACTCGACCGCGACCCGTCGCGCCCTAGCCGAGCAGGCCGAGCTCCTGGGCGCGGTGCGCCTGCCGGCCGAGACGTTCAAGCGCCAGGCGGGAACCGAGGCGCTGAGCGACATCCTGCTGCTGCGCCGCCGCCCCGAGCCCATCGCGCTTGCCGATGACGAGCTTCCCGAGTGGGTCGAGACCTCTCCCTTCGAGGACACCGTCAACATCAACCGATACTTCAACGAGCATCCCGGCCGCGCCGTCGGCGACATGTCGATCGTCAGCGGGCCCATGGGGCCCACGCTCGGCGTCAGCTTCAAGGGCGGCGCCGACGCGCTCGGCGACCGCGTGTCCGACCTGCTGCGCGACAGCGTCGACCGGGGCGGCGCCGTCGAGATGGCCGCGGTAGCGGAGCCCGCCGGCATCTCGGTCGTCCCGACCGCGCCCACGAAGTTCGAGTTCTCCGTCGCCGCGGACGGCACGATCTGGTACGGCACGGAAGACGCCGTGGAGCCCTTCACTCCCGGCGGCGGCAAGACCGGCCCCGAACGCGCCCGCGCGATGCTGTCGCTCCGCGACGGCGCCCGTGCGCTGCTCGCCCTCGAGCGCGACCCCGGCGCGGACGACGACGAGGTCGAGGAGGCCATCGCCAGGCTCTCCGCCGAATACGACTCGTTTTTCGAGCGCTACGGCCGCATCAACTCCAAGAAGAACCTCGCCGTGTTCCCCTCCAAGGGGTTCACGGACCACTCGCTAGCACTCAATCTCCTGAGCCTCGAGAAGGTGGATTCCAACGGCGAGGTGACCGGCAAGGCGGACATCCTCAAGAAGCGCCTCGTCACCCCCGAGGCGCCCACTCCCGAGCACGTCGGCAACCCGGCCGACGCCCTCGCCGTCACGGTCGACGCGCGCGGCGGGGTCGATATGGACTTCCTCGCCGACCTCATGGAGACCGACGTGCAGACCGCGCTCGAGCGCCTGGGCGACCTCGTGGTCACCGACCCCGACGACGCGACGCACGTAATGACCGCCGACGAGTACCTTTCCGGCGACGTGGGCGGCAAGCTCGAGCACGTCCGCGCGCTGCTGGATGCCGAGCGCGGACGTGCGGAGCGCCAGACCCGCGAGGCATGGAACGAACACCTCGGGTTCTCCGTAGATGCCGACGGCCTGCCCGGCGACGCCCGCGACGCCCTCGCGCAGCTGCGCAAGACCCACCTGTGGGAGAGCAGCCTGGACCCGACCACCTCGCACTTCGCGGTGGACGTCGCAGCGCACTCCGAAGGCCTCGACCACGGCGCGCGCCGGATAAACTGGGACTGCTGGCCGGCGCTCATCCCCCTCGCGTTCGAGGCCTATGACGGGCCGCGTCCGATCGCGGACCTGGGCGATGATGACCGCCGCGCATCGGTCTCAACCGGCAACCCGCTGATCGACCTGCTCGCCCGCGGGCTCGGTGACTTCTATTCCAGCCAGAACAACAAGGACATCGCGAAGACGCCCGCCCATGCGCTCAAGTACCTCGTCTGCGACAGCGGCCTATCCGATGAGGAGCTGGGCGCCTTCTTCGCCGCGGGCGGCTCGGGCATCCTCAACAGGTCGGAGTATTTCGAGACCTTCCGCGCGGTCGCCGGCGTCGAGATCGAGCCGCCCGTCCGCTCGTCCTACGGGGAGGTCTCCGTGAGGGAGGCGCGTATCGAGAACGGCATGCGTCTGGCCCGCGCCCTCAGGGCGGCGCCCGACGCCGTCGAGTACCTGTACCGCATCGAGCGGAAGCAGCGCTCCGAGGACCGTGTCACGAAAGCCGATCTGCTCCGCCGCGACGGCCGCCCCTCCTACCTGGTCGACTACTATTCCGGCGAGCCGGCAAAGCTGTCCGACCTCGCCACCGAGGAGGGGCTGGAGCGCTTCCGCGAGCACAAGGCGCGCTTCATGGAGGCCGCCAAGCTCGCCGTCCCGCCCGTAGATCCGGACCGCGTCGCGGCCCTCGAGCGCCTGGAATCGCGCCTCGAGGCCGTCCAGCCGGTCAAGCTCGTCCCCGGGCAGATCGCCTGCCAGCTCGGAAGCTCCTGGGTCCCCGCGTCGGTGATCCGCGACTTCGCGCTCGAGACCTTCAAAATCGGCTACGGGCACGAGAGCAGGGTGCGCGGCAGCTACCAGACCGCCGCCCAGGCGCGCGGCCTCGAGGTCCGCTACTCCGAGGTGTCCGGCAGGTGGAGCGTTACGTCCGCCAGCGGCGGCATGGACGAGTCGGTCGCGAAGAAGTGGGGCGTGGGCTCCTACAACTGCTTCATGATCCTCACCGCCGCACTCAACGGCGGCCTCATCCAGATCGAGAAGGACAACCCCGACTACAACCCGGTCGCAGAAAAGTCCAAGAAGAAGATCCCCGACCCGGTGGCAACGGCCGCCGCCAACGCCAAGCGCCGCGAGCTCGAGGAGGCCTTCCGCGAGTGGGTCTGGAAGGACGAGGACCGCGCGGCCATGCTCGCCGACATCTACAACCGAAAGCTCAACCGCGTCGCCCCGCGCGCGTACAGCGGCGACTACCTCTCGCTGCCGGGGATGTCGCCCGACATCCAGCTCAGGAAGCACCAGCGCGACGCGGTGGCGCGCATCATCCAGGACGGCGAGGGCACGCTGATCGCGCACACGGTCGGCGCCGGCAAGACCTTCACCGGCATCACCGCCATGCACGAGCTCAAGCGCCTTGGGCGAGCCCGCAAGCCGATGATCGTCGTGCCGAACAACCTCACCGAGCAGTGGGCCGCCGATTACCTCAAGCTCTACCCCGACGCAAAGCTGCTCGTCCTCACCGACGCCGCGGCGAAAAGCCCCGACTCGGTGCGCCGGTTCTGGGGGCAGGCGGCATCGGGCGACTGGGACGCCGTCATCGTCGGATTCAGCCGCTTCGAAAAACTCCAGATGTCATACGGTGCGCAGAAGGCGGCGCTCACGGCGCGCATCGACGAGCTCGAGGAATCCAGACTCATGGAGCTGGAGGACGGCGCCGGGGAGAAGGACTTCTCGGTCAAGCAGATCGAGGGCGTGCGCGACAAGTTCAAGAGCAAGCTCCAGTCGCTCGAGAAGCGAAACGCATCCAAGACGCTCGAGGGCGCGACGTTCGAGGAGGTCGGCTGCGACGCGATCTTCGTCGACGAGGCCCACTACTTCAAGAACCTCGCGGTGTCGGGCGGATCGGTGCCCGGCATGCAGACGAGCGACGCCGCCAAGTGCGAGGACCTTCTGATGAAGTGCGAGTACCTGCGCGATAACGGACGCGGCAACAACATCGTGTTCGCCACGGGCACGCCCGTCACGAACACGATGGCCGAGCTCTACAACATGCAGCGCTACCTCTCGCCGAACCTGCTGGACAGCCAGGGGGTCTCGAACTTCAGCGCGTGGGCCAAGACCTTCGGCGAGGTCACCGAGACCCTGGAGCCCAAGCCCGAGGGCGGCGGCCTGGATATCAAGCGACGCTTCGCGAGGTTCCAGAACCTCCCCGAGCTCATGAGCTCGTTCCACTGCTACAGCGACATCATGACCGCCGACGACCTCGACCTCGACCTCCCCGAGCTCGAGAGCCACGCGGTCGCGGTCCCGGCGACGCCCGAACAGCTCGCCGAGGTCGAGGCGCTGGTGGAGCGCGGCGAGAAGGTTCATGCCGGTTGCGACCCGAGCATGGACAATATGCTCAAGATCACCGGCGACGGCAGGAAGGTCGCGCTCGACCCGAAGCTGCTCTACCTCGAGGACGACCCCGACATGGAGCCCCTTTCGGGCGGCAAGGTCGACGAGTGCGTGCGCAACATCCTCGACATCCGCGACCGCACCGAGGGCGAGCGCGGCGCCCAGCTCGTGTTCGTCGACTCCTCCACGCCCGCCTCCGGGCGCTGGAACATCCAGGACGACGTGCGCCGCCGCCTCATCGAGGCCGGCGTCCCCGAGTCCGAGATCGCCTGCGTCACCGACGCCAAGGGCAAGTCGAAGCTGAAGGAGGCGCTGTACGAGAAGGTGCGCAGCGGCGATATCCGCATCCTGCTGGGCTCGACCACGACGCTGGGCACCGGAACGAACGTGCAGACGCGCCTGGCCGCGATCCACGACCTCGACTGCCCGTGGCGACCGTCCGACCTCGAACAGCGCCTCGGGCGCATCGTGCGCCAGGGCAACACCTTCGACCACGTCCACGACTTCCGCTACGTGTCGACCGGCACGTTCGACAGCTACCTATACTCCATCGTCGAGCGCAAGCAGCGCTTCATCAGCCAGGTCTTCACGAACAAGTCGCCCGTGCGAACGATGGACGACCTGGACGAGACCGTGCTGTCTCTCGCCCAGATGAAGCAGATCGCCGAGGGCGACCCCACCGTGGCCGAGCGCATGGACGTCGAGAACAAGATCGGCCAGCTCAAGCTCATGATGGCATCGCACCTGGAGGGCCTGGCCGACGTCCAGCACAAGATCGAGACGCAGTACCGGCCACTCGTCGAGGCGCTGACCGCCCAGCGCGACATGCTCGCCGACGACGAGATCCCGTTCGCGGAGGCGGACCTTGTCCGCCAGCAGACGCTCGGCTCCAAGGACAGCTTCCTCACCGTCGGCGGCACGCACATCGCCGACAAGGAGGAGGCCATCCGCGCACTGCGCCGCGCCGCCTACGGCGTCCGACCCGGCTGCGAGGAGATCATCGGAACCTACCGCGGCCTTTCGGTCGTGTGTCGCCGCCAGCACGTCCTCGACGACGACTGGCTGCCCTATATCGGCCTGGCGGTCGATCCCGCCAAACACGTCCACATGTCGGACAGGGTCTTCCCTTCCGGAGAGAAAGGAGCATTCACCGTGCTTACCCAGATGGACCGCATCATCGCCCGAGACGCGAAGGGCCCCGCGGAGATCGAGCTGAAGCTGCGCGAAGCGCAGCACGCGCTCGCCGACGCGCAGAAGGCGGCCAAGGAGCCGTTCCCCAAGCAGACCGAGCTCGACGAGGCCGAACAGCGCCTCGCCGTCCTCGAGCAGGAGCGCATCGAGGCCGAGGCGCAGCGACAGCGCGAGCAGGCGCAGCGCGCCGAGGCCGAGGCCGCCGCGATCGAGGAGGGCGTCGAAGATGAGCGCGAGGCCGAGCGCAAGCACGAGCGCGCGGCCGTGGCCGACGACGAGGCGCGCGAGCGCGGCCGCGTGGCGGAGCTGCGCCGCCAGGGGCTCATCTGCGAGGACTCAGCCGCACACGCCGCGGCGACGGCCACGGCCTGCGGCATCGCGTCCGGCTGTCCGGACGATGTCGCCGAGGCGGCGCGCTGCTCGGCGGCGGCATCCGTCCGCGAGGAGCGCGATGGCGGCGAGAAGCACAAGGCCGGCATGTAAGCCGGGGCGCTTTTAGGGTATACGCCATTAAGGACGCGTCCGACAGGGGGCCGGTTTCCGGCCCCCTGTCCCCTTTAAAACCGAAAGGACACGCCATGCAGCAGCCCGAAATCGACTCCGCCGTATTCTGCGACGGCGCGCACTACACGATCATCTCCCGCGAGAACTCCAGCATCCTAACCTGCCCCGTCACGAGCGGGGCGGGCGGATACACGCTCAACAGGGTCGGGGGAAGCGAAATCGACCGGGAAATCGGCGGCCTGACGGGGCACGCCGCGTGCATCGCCGTCGACGTCCCGACCTGGTGCCGCATCGCCGGCGACCCGCTCGACGCGGTGGCCGACGCGCTCGCCGACCTGCTGGATGAGACGCCGACCCGCTTCGAGCTCGAACAGCTCGCGGCGGCCTCCCCCTCCCTCACGGCCAACACGCCGGGCATCCCCGTGTTCCCAGGAGGCATCGCGCCCGCCGCGAACTCCTACACGCTCGCCGGGTGCTGCCGCGCCGCGCTCGTGCGCGGGCTGTCGAGCCCGGAGCTGTACGCCACAGCGCTCATGGCCGCCGAGACGGCGATCTCGACGGCCCGGCGGTTCGGCGGAAAGGTCCCGGAAGCGATCGGCACCTCCGAGGGACTGTTCTCCGCCACGATCGGCATCGGCGGGATCGATACAGCCGAGATCGGCGTCAACTGCGTCGACGCGCGCAGTGACGGGGGCGTCCTGATCGAGGGCGCCGCCTATCCCATCGCGGACGGCGGGAAGGAGCGCGCGTTCTTCGGGTTCGTGGACACCGCAGAGGACTCGAGAGACTACATGCGCGAGGTCCCGGACGGCGCCGACGGCTTCAAGCGGCTCGCCGATGCGGCCCTGGCCGCATCATGCGCCACGCTGTCGCCCAACACGGCCGACCCGTGCCTCGTGGCGCGCCTCGCCGCCGAGTCGCGCGAGCGCTCCCGCTCGCTCACCGACCCGGGCACGCAGGCCCGCGGCGCCAAGAGGGCCGCGGGCTCGAGCGCGCGGGACGGTGCCGCCGGGCGCGGGCCGGCGCTCTAGAGCCGGCGCTTCCCGTTCGGGAACAAGCGTTCACATGACAGCGGCCCGACCCTATCATCAGGGCAATATCCACTCCGCCGCCGCTTCTCCGCGGCGGCTCCCCTTAAGGAGCTGCGCCATGGAGCACATCGTCCTCGAATATGACGAGAGCACGCGCACCGCGCTCGTCGTCGCCACGTCCAACAAACGCGAGCCCGTCCTGAGCGGGCACGCCTCGCCCTACATCGTCGCCGACGGATACGATTTCGAGTCCCGTTCCTGGGGAGCCGGGCACTACTTCACCGATATCGCCGCGGCCAAGATCGACTACGAGCGCTCGTGCCGCCATTCCTATCCTCTAGCGGAGGGCAGGCTGCGCGATGACGAGTTCTGCACGATCCGCTGGTGCCGCGAGGATGTCGCCACCGCGCTCTCCGAATACCTCTCCTACCCCATCCCCGCCACCAAAAAGAATATCGATGACGTGGTCGGTCAGCTCATGGCGCACGGCAGCTTCCAGGACCGCTCCATCGAGGACGGCTGGGAGACCATCAGCGCCATCATCGACGAGGATGCGCTCGACCTTGGTCTCTCGACAAAACAGGGCGTGGACTTCTACAGGGATGCCTTCGGGCACTGGAACTCCACCGAGGCCATCGTCTGGCCGAGCAGCGAGGGTGACGCCGCGTTCGTCATGGCGGTACCCGCCGACAGCGAGGACGGCGACCTTGCTGTCTACAAGATCGATGCCTGCCTCATCGGGGACGACGAGATCACCATCGACGATATCGAGCGACTGGGCGGCAAACGCGAGCTGTGCGTGTACAAGCACGGCTTCGACGGCATCGAGGCCATCCGCAACTTCGCCAACCGCGTCGCGGTCGATAGGTTCGATGAGCGTTTCGGGGTCAACAACCTGTACGGCGAGTTGCCCGATCTCGCCCCGACGCTGCGCAAGGTGACCGAGGGTGCCCGCACGGCCGTGCAGCAGCCCCGCGACCCGCAGGCCATCGCCGCGGCCGCGCTGTCGGCCGCCGAGGGCGGCGCGAAGACCGCCGTCGAGCACGTCGGCAACAAGCACTGAGTTCACTTTGCCGCGGCGGGCGGTTCCTGCCGCGGCGCTTTTCGTTTGGGAGTTTCAACATGGATGGAACCATCGATTTCATCGTCCTCGAGCACGACGACGTCGCCGGGTGCGCCCTCATCGCCGGTGCCGTCGACGGGGTCGTGCCTGCCATCGACGGGCACAACACGCCCTACATCGTCGCCATGGGATACGACCATCCGACCCGCAACTGGGAGGACTGCACGCTGTTCGACGACATCGTGAAGGCGAAACTCGCCTACGAGGGATTGCGCGGGCGGGAATACCCGCTTGACGTGGCCATGCGCAGGGACGATTCCGCCACGTTGAATGCCCGCGCGCTCACCGATGCGGAGCTCGCAATCGAAATCGAGAAGGCGGGCGCCGCGATGGTCGAGCATGTCGATGCCCATATGGCGCATGTCCACGGCCTCGGCGGCAGCGAGGACGACAGCGCCGCATACTACGCCGCCCGGAAAAGGCACGCGGACCTGAGGCTCGAGAAGGACCGCAGGCTCCACGCATCGATAGATCTCGGACAGAGGGAAGGTCCACGCGAGCCGCAAGCCATGGCCGCAGCAGCCGCCAAGGCCGCGCTGAAACGCGACGGGGTCGAGCTCGGACGAAGCGGCAAGAAACAATAGGACCGCCACACCGCCCGCGGCAATATGATTGGAGTATCGAAATGGAGACCGTCCCGCATGTCGTCCTCGAGTATGGCAAATGGAGCGATTGCGCGCTGGTCGCGCTGACCGACGACGCCCACTCGGCAGTGCGCGACGGCACCGACATGCCCTATCTCGTTACGAGCGGCTACCACCGCGGATCGCGCACCTGGGCCAGGGCAACACCGTTCGGCGACATCACGCGCGCCAAGGTCGTCTTCGAGCACCGTGTCGGCCGCGACTACGCCCCCAACGAAGGCAGGCTCCACGACGACGAGGTCATCGCCTGCCGCTGGCGCCGTGGCGATATCGCCGGGGTCCTGGAGGAGTCGCTTGACTATCCCATCCCCGCGACGAAGGAGAACATCGATACCGCTATCGGGCAGATCGCGCATGTGCAGGACCGCCTCATCGAGGATGGATGGAGGGAGATCGTCGATTCCATCCGCGAGGAACGTCTCGACCTCGGTCTCGGCAGCTCCCAGGCGGATAACTTCTACAGGGGCGTCTACGACGTGACCGCGCACCATAATTCGATGTTCTGGCCGTCGGGCGACGGCAGCGCGGTGCATGTGTCCCATTGCCGCCTGGGAGACGGCCCCTCGTTCGGGCTCACCGTCCGAACGATCCCGGCCGCGGCCATCGGCAACGAAACCGTCACCTTCGAGAAGATCGACCGATTGGGCGGGAAAATCGAGCTTTGCGTGGATAGCATCGATCAGGACATCGAGAAGGTCCGCGCCTTCGCCAGCTCATCGCCCGCCGTCCGCGCCTTCGTCGAACCCCTTTGCGCCTATATCCCGGCACCGAGCGATTCGGTCGGGGAGCAAAAGCGCGACATCTCGCCCTACCTGCGGCAGACCGCGCGGCGCTGCCAGCGCATCTCGCACCCGATCGACCCGCCAGAGACGGCATCGGCGGCGGCGAGCGCCGCATTCGGCGGCGCGGCGGCCCTGCCGGCACATCGCGGGTATAAGCACCAATAACCAGCGACGGACACCTGCTTCCGCCGCCCTATCCGTTAGGAGACCCAACATGAACGACAAGCTGGACCATTTCGTGCTCGAATACGACGATGCGAGCGGTAACGCGCTGCTCGCGATGACCGAGGGCGACGGCAGCCTCATCGCGGACGGCGCGGGCCTTCCGTATGCCTTGGCCCGCGGCTACGACGCGAATGCACGCACCTGGGAGTCGATCGAGCCCTTCGACGACGTGACGCGCGCCAAACTCCACTACGAGAAGGCCTGCGGACGCGAGTACGTGCCCACCGGCGGCAAGCTCTACGATGACGAGTTCATCACGCTCCGGTGGCGGCGTCAGGACATCGCCGACTCGCTCGAGTCCGATTTCGGTCACTTCGGCGTGCCCATCCCCGCGACCGATGAGAATATCGAGCGCGCGTTGGATCAGCTCGGTAACCACATCGACGATGCGATCTACGAGGCGGGTTGGGACGTTATCCACGACCGCCTCGATGTCCGCTCGTTTGACCTGGGGGTCGGACACAGCAAACAAGCCAAGGAGTTCTACGAGCAGGTCTTCGAGTGCGACGGCGACTTCTATCCCACCGTCAACGTCTGGCCCGCGGTCGACGGCAGCGGTGTGCACGTCTCCGTCTGCCCCGTCACTTTCGCAGAGCGCGACCTGGCCGTCTACAAGGTCGACGCCGGCAAGATCGGCGATGGACCCATCACGATCCCCGACCTCGATGACATCGGTACGCGCGAGGTCCATGTCGACGATTTCACCGAGAAGCCCGAGGAGGTGCGCCTCTTCCTGCGTACGGACGGCGACGTGTACCTGTTCGGGTCCAGCCTGGGCAAGTCGCTCGCCGTCGAGGATGCGGACGAGGAGGATATCGCCTACGCCCTGCGCGAGGTGCGCACCTACTGCAAGGACGCTACCGAGAAGCGCGACCCGCAGCTCATCTGCGCCAAGGCCCAAGCCGCCGCGGCCAAATCGGCCACGGCCGAGGGCGATGCCGGCGGCAAGAAGCTCTAGCGCGCCATGGCCACCCCGACCGTCCGAACGGTAAACGCGCAAAACCAAAACCATCTGGTCCATGCCGCCTCGAACGAGGCGGGATGGCGACGCTATCTCGAGACGCTTTCCAGGCACACGGGATGCGCCAACGCCTTCTACAACCTGTCCGCGATGAACTGTGCGGGGCTCGCCGCATCCGATTGGCACGAATCCCGCGAGATCCTGCCCATCGCCACATGGAAGTCCCTCTTCCCCGGCGCGGACATCAAGCCCGCCGACGGGTGCACGGGCGTCTACTGCGTCAAGTCCAGGCCGCGCGGCTCGGGCGGCGGGCTGTTCTATGTCGACGAGCTGTTCCCGCCCGCGCTTCTCGTGGGACTGCCTCCCACGATGCTCAGGGGCGCGGCCCGCGTTCTCGACCTCTCGGTCGATATCGCGGCGGCGTCATGGAGCGATGCCGAGGCCGGGCTGTACCGTATAGTCAACGTCGCCGATATGGACAGCGACGCCGACGCGGCCCCGGAGGCTGAGCGCGTGCCGGTCGCATGGGTCGACCTCGATCAGAACACCCGCTTCGTCATCGAGGCGCACTTCCGCGCCCAGGGTCCCGGGTGCGCCAGCCCCGTGCTTCCGCCCGACGACGTGAAGGGCAAGGCCTCCTCGCTCAAGATGTACGTCAACGAGATCGTGAAGACCGCGGCGCCCCTCATCAAGCAGATGCGCAACGGCTACCGCGCGGCCTTCGAGAGGCACCGCCGCGACGTCATCCCCGAAAGCGGCCCAGATAGGGATAACGGCCCCGATGCCGCCGTCGGCGGCGCCGGGGCGAAGGCGGGGGACGTGCAGGAACCCCACCCCGACGAAGGCGGCGGCCGGCCCGCACCGGTGGAAGCCAAGGAAGACCGCGGCGGCCCGGGCGTCTATGTGGGCAACCTCGCGCGGGAGCCCATCGAGAGGGCCATGAGGGCGATCGGCAGACACTCCAGGGCGGATGGCGATCGGGTGGATACTGTCTCTTATACACATCTCCGAGCCCAC